>FUFK010069755.1_pt1 | contig 118853 bp, 97 predicted proteins | sample 1021851 | NCBI WGS metagenome assembly FUFK01 (sample SAMEA51879418, study PRJEB19060) | metagenome
GCAAACTGGCCCGCATCGCCTTCGCCCTGATGAAAAACCAAACCACCTATCAGGCAAAGGCTAAGCAGGCTTGTGGGACAACATAGAATCTCCCACAAGGGTAGAGCAGGGGTTGGCGGCCCCCGCTGGAGGGGCCCGCCGCTCAGAAGATCTGTTCCGGCGAGCGGCCGTCGCCGCTGTGCGGCGCTTCCAGCTCGGGCACATTGTCCTCGCGGAAGTATTCGAAGATCGCGGCCTCGTTCTCCGGGCGGGCCTGCAGGCCGCTGTCCGGGTCGATGCGCACCGACACCACGCCCGGCGGCTGCGGCGGCTGGACCTCTTCGACCCCTTCCAGGGCCACGCCCATGTAGTCGATCCAGGTGGGCAGGGCGGCGCGGCCGCCGTACTCGCCGTTACCCAGGGAAGCCGGGTTGTCGAAACCCACCCACACGGTGGCCACCAGTTCCGGTGAGTAGCCGGAGAACCAGGCGTCCACCTGGTCGTTGGTGGTGCCGGTCTTGCCGGCCAGGTCCGAACGGCCCAGGCGACGGGCGTCGCTGCCGGTGCCGCGCTTGACCACGTCCTGGAGGATGGAATGCATCAGCCAGGCGGTGTTTTCGTCGATCACCCGGGGCGCCATGGTCGGCGGTGGCTGGATCGGTTTGCCGTCTTCGTCGGTTTCCGGCTCCGCGGCGACCTCGCTGTCGGCGGTGACCACCGCGCAGGGGGCTTCACAGCGCTCCACCCGCGGGGCCTTCCAGAGCACCTTGCCGTCCTTGTCCTCGATGCGCTCGATGAACCAGGGGTCCACCCGGTAGCCGCCGTTGGCGAACACCGAGTAGGCGCGGGCGATCTCCAGCGGTGTCACCGAGGCGCTGCCCAGCGCCAGAGACAGGTCGCGCTGGAAGCGTTTGGTGGGCAGCCCGAACCGGTCCAGGGTGTTCATGGCCTGGCTGATGCCGACCTGGCGCAGGATGCGGATCGACACCAGGTTGAGCGAGCGGTAGAGCGCTTCGCGTAGCCGGGTCGGGCCGTAGAAGCGGTCGCTGGCGCCGGTCGGGCGCCAGGCGTCCTTGAGTTTGTCGTCGTCGAACACCAGTGGCGCGTCGTTAATAATGGTGGCCGGGGTGAAGCCGCTTTCCAGGGCGGCGGTGTAGATGAAGGGTTTGAACACCGAGCCGGCCTGGCGCCGGGCCTGCAGCGCGCGGTTGAACTTGGACGCATAGAAGCTGTAGCCGCCCTGCATCGCTTCCACGGCGCCGGTGTCCGGGTTCAGCGAGATCAGCGCGGACTGCGCCACCGGCAACTGCGCCAGACGCCAGCTGGGGTCGTCCTCGCCGCCGCCGTCCGGGCGCACGTAGACCACGTCGCCGGGGGCCAGCACGTCGGCGGCGGTTTGCGGCGCTTCGCCCACGTAGCCTTTATTGAGGGCCGGCCGTGCCCAGCGGATGGCATCCCAGTCCAGCACCACCTGCTTGCCGTCGCGCAGCAGTGCCGCCGCCTGGCGATCCCGCACGGCGGTCACCGCGGCGGTGCGCAGCGGGCCGAAATCGGCCTGGTCCTTGAACTGTTCCACCCAGGCGGCCAGGTCCTCGTCGAGTTCGTCGAGCAGGTCCGGCTCTTTCTCCTGGGCCATTTCCGGCTCCGGCTGGTCGGTGTCGGGGGCGGCCTCGGTGTCCCGCTCGGCGGGCCAGCCCAGTTCCGGCAGCTCGCCGGCGTCGATGCGCGCCAGCGGGCCGCGCCAGCCGTGCCGTTCGTCGTAGGCGTGCAGACCCTGGCGCAGGGCGGTGACGGCGGCGTTCTGGCGTTTGCTGTTGAGGGTGGTGATGATGCGCAGGCCCTCGGTGTACAGGTCCGGCTCCACCAGATCCTCCGCCAGTACCCGGGCGACTTCGCCCATGTAGGCGCCTTCCACCTCCGGCCGGGCGGCGTGGTAGCGGGCGGTGACGGGCGCGGCCTGGGCCTGCTTGCGTTGCTCGCTGTCGATGGCGCCGGTCTCTTCCATGCGGAACAGGATCCAGTTGCGGCGCTGGCGGGCCCGCTCCGGGTTGGTGATCGGGTTGTAGGCCGAGGGCGCCTTGGGCAGGCCGGCGATCATCGCCCACTGGGGCAGCGACAGGTCCTTGATCGATTCGCCGTAATAGACCTGGGCGGCGGCTTCCGCGCCGTAGGCCCGGTGGCCCAGGTAAATCTTGTTCAGATACAGCTCGAGGATCTCCTCCTTCTCGAGGATCCGTTCGATCTGGATCGCCAGCACGATCTCGTTGAACTTGCGCAGGAAGCGCTGCTCCCGGTCGAGGAAGAAGTTGCGCGCCACCTGCATGGTGATGGTCGAGCCGCCGGAGCGGATCTCCTGGTAGCGCAACAGCTCCACGGCGGCGCGCAGCAGGCCCTTGGGGTCGACCCCGGGGTGCTCGAAGAAGCGCTCGTCCTCGGCGGCCAGCACCGCCTGGATGAACGGCTCGGGCACCTCCTCATAGGTGATCGGCTCGCGGCGTTTCTCACCGTACTCGGCGATCAGTTTGTGATCGCTGGTGTAGATACGCAGCGGGATCTGATACTCCACCTCGCGGATCGCTCCGGCGGCGGGCAACTGAGGCGCGAGGTATAAGTAGCAGGCGGCGAGGACCAGAAGAGCGCCGCCGGCACCGGCCAGGGCGAGGAGAACGAGGGAGCGGATCCAGACGACGGTAGAGCGCATAAAGTGGCAACTGCTGTGGCGATCAGAAGAAAGGGCTAGCAGACCCGTGAAGCAGGTCATTATACGGTGGAAAGGTTGTTGTGATCTAATATCTGTTCTGTTATTACTTACTCCTAAAGTGATTAGGCATAAGAATCACGTAAGTATATATTTTTGAAGTAAAAACATCTCTAAAACAATCACACGGGACGACGACTGTGCTGCCTTTTCTCAGAAAAAAGGCCCAGACACTGCTGGGGATCGATATCAGTTCCACCGCGGTTAAGTTGCTGGAATTGTCCAGAACGGGGAACCGCTACAAGGTCGAAAGTTACGGCGTCGAACCGCTAACGCCAAACGCCGTGGTGGAAAAGAACATCAATGACGTTGAGGGGGTCGGGGATGTGGTCGCCCGTCTGGTGGGCCGTGCCCGTCCGGGGATCAAGACGTCCGCGGTGGCCGTGCCCGGCTCGGCGACCATCACCAAGGTGATTGAAATGGACGCCTCGCTGAGCGAGGACGACATGGAAAATCAGCTCCGGGTGGAAGCCGATCAGTATATTCCGTTTCCGCTGGACGAGGTCCGCATGGACTTCCAGGTGGTCGGTCCGGTGGAGGACAACCCGGAGCGGGTGGAAGTGCTGGTGGTGGCGTCGCGCACCGAGAACGTGGAAATGCGCGCCGACGCCCTGGAGATCGGCGGGCTGCAGCCCAAGGTGGTGGATGTGGAGGCCTACGCCATGGAGCGGGCCTTTCAGCTGATCCTGCCCGGCCTGCCCAACGCCGAGGAGCTGGATACCGTGGCGGTGTTCGATATCGGCGCCACCATGACCACGCTCAATGTGTTCCACCAGGGGCGCAGCGTCTACACCCGCGAGCAGTTGTTCGGCGGCAAGCAGCTCACCGAGGAAATCCAGCGCCGCTACGGCATCTCCATGGAGGAGGCCGGGCTGGCCAAGAAGACCGGCGAGCTGCCGGAGGACTACGAAAACGAGGTTCTGCAGCCGTTCAAGGACGCCATCGTCCAGCAGATCAACCGCTCCCTGCAGTTCTTCTACGGCTCCACCCAGTTCAACGAAGTGAACTACATCCTGCTCGCCGGCGGTTCCGCCTCGATCGACGGACTGCCCGACCTGATTCAGCAAAAGGTGGGCACCGGATGCTCCCTGGCCAATCCCTTCGCCGATATGGCATTGGCCAACAAGGTTAACGCCAAGGCGCTCGAGAACGACGCGTCAGCGATGATGATCGCCTGTGGCCTGGCCCTGAGGAGCTTCGAGCAATGACAACCATGATTAACCTGCTCCCCTGGCGCGAAGAGCGACGCAAGCAGCGCCAGCATGAGTTCATCGCCATGCTGGCGTTCGCCGCGCTGCTGGCGGGTCTTATTTTCTGGCTCTGGAAGGGCATGGTGGAAGGCCAGATCGCCGACCAGCAGACCCGCAATAACCATATCCAGAGCGAGATCGCCAAACTCGACACCCAGATCAAGGAAATCAACGAGTTGCAGCGCCGCCGTGACCAGCTGGTGGCGCGCATGAAGGTGATTCAGGAGCTGCAGGGCAACCGCCCGACCATCGTCTATGTGTTCGACCAATTGGTGCGCACCCTGCCCGAAGGCGTGTACTACACGCTGGTGGAGCGGACCGGTGACAGCTACCGGATCGAGGGGGTGGCGGAGTCCAACAACCGGATTTCGCGGCTGATGCGTAACCTGGCCGCTTCGGACTGGTTCGTGGAGCCCAACCTGCTCAACGTGAACGCTCTGGACGAGAGCGAGCGCGGCGGCGCCGACGGCGCGGACAGCGCCCAGGCCAACACCTTTGCGCTGACGGTAAAGCAGGGCTCGCCGCGCAGCGATGACGAGGAGGCCGGGCAATGAAAGCATCCGAACTGAAGAACCTGGATGTGCGCGAGCTGATCGACGAGCTCAACAGCCTGGATTTCGAGAACGTCGGCGGCTGGCCGATGCCGGTGAAGATCGGCGCCGCGGTGCTGGTGTTCGGCTTCGTTCTCGGCCTGGGCTATTTCCTGAGCATCAAGGATCTCAATACCCGCCACGAGCAGCTGCAGCGCGAGGAAGTCACGCTGCTGGAAAGCTTCGAGCAGAAGGCGTTCCGCGCCCATAACCTGGACCAGTACCGCCAGCAGCTGGTGGAGCTGGAAGCCAGCTTTGAAACCCTCAAAAGCCAGCTGCCCAAGGACACCGAGGTGCCCGGCCTGCTCGAGGACATCACCCATACCGGTCTCGGCAGTGGCCTGGAATTCGAAACCATCGCCCTGAAGGACGAAATCGAGAAGGAGTTCTACGCGGAGTTGCCCATTGATATCCAGGTGAGCGGCGATTACCACGGTTTCGGTGCTTTCGTGTCCGGGGTGGCGGCGCTGCCGCGCATCGTTACCCTGCATGATTTCAAGATCGTGCCGGTCAAGGAGGAAGCCGGGTCGCGGGGCATGCTGGACATGTCGATCACCGCCAAGACCTACCGTTACGCCGGGGGCGACGACGACGGTGGCGATCAGGGTACGGAGAAGAATAACCGGGCCAAAGGCGGCCGGTCCTGAGGGGAACGAACATGAATGGACGTAAATCCATTGCGTACGGATTGGTGCTGGTGGCGGCCGCCGCGCTGCTGCAGGGCTGCGGTTCCGGTGCCGGCATCAATGAACTGGACGCGCGGATGACGGAGATCAAGGCGCGTCCGAGGGGCCGGATCGAGCCACCGCCGGAATTCAAGCCGATCGCCACCTACGCCTACGCGGCGCATAAACTGCGGGCGCCGTTTTCGCGGCCGGTGGACGAGAAGCTGCTGGAGGTGCCGGAAGGGCGCCCGGTGGAGCCGGATCTGAGCCGGCCCAAGCAATACCTGGAGGGCTTCAGCCTGGACGCGCTGGCCATGGTGGGCACCATCACCAAGCCCAGCAATCCGCTGGAGGCCCTGATCGAAGACCCTACCGGCTCGGTGACCCGGGTACGGGTGGGAAGCTACATGGGTAGGAACTTCGGACGCGTCGTGGAAGTGTCCAGCGACCAGATCGCGCTGGTCGAGATCGTCCCGGATGGACAGGACGGCTGGGTGGAACGCTCCCGAAACATTTCGCTTGCTGAATAACCGCTGCTGGGGATGCCAGTTATGATTATCTTCACATCAACAAAAACAAGGGCTGCGTCCCGGCGTTGGGCGGCATTGCTGCTGATGCTGGTGGGGTTGAGCGCGGCCACCCTGGGGCGAGCGGCGACGGTAACCGACCTGCGCGCCAATACCCTGCCCGGCGACGGCGTGGAAGTGCGCGTGTCCTTCGAGGGCGACGCCCCGGAGGTCAAGGGCTACAGCATCGAGCAACCGGCGCGGGTGGCGCTGGATCTGCTCGACACCCGTAACCAGATCGAGGTGAAAGAGCACAACCTGGGGTCCGGCAACGTGCGCAGCCTGATGGTGCTCGGCGCCAAGGAGCGCACCCGCCTGATCTTCAACCTGGACCAGCTGACCGGCTATAAAACGCGGATCGAAGGCCAGGAGCTGGTGATCACCCTGGGCGCGGACAACGCCACCCCGTCCATGGACCCGGCCAGCGAGACCGTGCAGCGCAAGGTGGCGCCCAGCAGCGCCGGCGTGCGTGATATTGATTTCCGCCGCGGCGACGACGGCGAGGGCCGGGTGCTGGTGGAGCTGGCGGACGACGCCATGCCGGTGGACGTGCGCGAAGAGGGCGGCCGTATCGTCGCCCGTTTCGTCGGCGCCGATGTGGAGGAGGACCTGCTGCGCCGACTGGACGTCAGCGACTTCGCCACCCCGGTGCAGTTCGTCGACACCAAGGAAGTGGACGGCAGCACCGTGATCACGATTGAGCCGGAAGGCAGCTGGGACTACCTGGCCTACCAGGCGGACAACCAGTTCAGCATCAACGTCAAGCCGCTCACCGAGGCCGAGAAGGACCGCCAGCGCCGTGATGCCTTCAAATACACCGGCGAGAAACTGTCGCTGAATTTCCAGGACATCGAAGTGCGCTCGGTGCTGCAGCTGATCGCCGACTTCACCGACCTCAACCTGGTGGCGTCCGACACCGTCAGCGGCAAGATCACCCTGCGGCTGCAGAGCGTGCCCTGGGACCAGGCGCTGGATCTGATCCTCAAGACCAAGGGCCTGGATAAGCGCAAGGTCGGCAACGTGCTGCTGGTGGCGCCGGCGGATGAGATCGCCGCCCGCGAAAAGCAGGAACTGGAGAGCCAGAAACAGCTGGCCTCCCTGGCGCCGCTGCGCACCGAGTACATCAGCATCAACTACGCCCGCGCCGAGGAGCTCAAGACGCTGATCACCTCCCAGGGCGGGGAAGGCTCCGCCCTGGTCAGCGGACGCGGCTCGGTGACCGTGGATCAGCGCACCAACACGCTGATCGTGCAGGACACCGTGGCCAAGCTGCAGGAAATCCGCGGCCTGATTCAGCAGCTCGACATCCCGGTTCAGCAGGTGCTGATCGAAGCCCGGGTGGTGATCGCCAGCACCGACGTGGCCGACGAATTCGGCGTGCGCTGGGGCGGTCTCGCCTACGACGGCGACAGCCTGGTCAACGAAGGCAAGAGCGTGGCGATCTCCGGTCGCCATACCTCCCTGCGTGAGCTGCACTACGCCAACATCGACCGGGAAGACGACGGCTCCCTGGGTGAGTTCGAGGAGTTCGACGAAGAGCAGAACAACGACCTGATCGTCGACATGGGCGTGGCCTCCCAGGAAGCCACCCGCTTCGCGATCGGTTTCACCTCCCTGGATTCCGGCCTGATCGAGCTCGAGCTGTCCGCCCTGGAAGCGGAAGGCCACGGCGAGCTGGTCGCCACGCCCAAGGTTCTGACCGCCGATCAGCAGCCGGCGGTGATCGCCTCCGGTCAGCAGGTGCCCTTCAACGTGGCCACCGCGTCCGGCGCCACCGCGGTGGAGTTCATTGAGGCGGAACTGCGCCTCGAAGTGACCCCGCAGGTGACCCCGGAAGGCGACGTGATCATGCAGCTCAAGGTCAACAACGACTCCCTGGGCACCGACACCAGCGCGCCGACCGTCAACACCAACCGGGTGGAAACCACGGTTCTGGTCAATGACGGCGAAACCGTGGTTTTGGGCGGCATTTTCCAGCAGGAAAAGATAGAATCCACGGTCAAAACCCCCTTCCTGGGTGATATCCCCTGGTTGGGCGCCCTGTTCCGCAAGAAGGTGAACCGTGATAACAAGCAGGAACTGCTGATCTTTATCACGCCTCGCCTGGTGAAAGACGCAATGGCTAGTCGGTGAACCCAAAGGATTCCACGTCTCTGTATCTAGTCGGGCCCATGGGTGCGGGTAAAAGCACCCTGGGCCGACACCTCGCCCAGGTTCTGGGCCGCCCGTTTTACGATTCCGACCGCGTGATCGAAGAGAAAACCGGTGCCGACATCCCCTGGATCTTCGATATGGAAGGCGAGGAGGGGTTTCGACGCCGCGAGCGCGACGTGATCGACGAACTGACCGGCATGGCGGGCATCGTCCTGGCCACCGGCGGCGGCGTGGTCACCCAGGAGGAGAACCGCCGCCACCTCCATGAGCGTGGCTGCGTGGTCTATCTGTGGACGCCGGTGGAGGTGCAGCTGGCCCGCACCCGCAACGACCGCAACCGGCCGCTGCTGCAGACCAGCGATCCGGAGGCCCGTCTTCAGGCGCTGTTCCAGGAACGGGATCCGCTCTACCGGGAAGTGGCGCACGGCGTGGTCTCCACCGCTTCCGGTAACCTCAAGAAAGTGACCGATCAGGTACTCGGTTGTCTGGCCGACCACGCCAGCCGATAATGCCCGCACTCCCACTCCGTTTTACGAGGCCGTATGCAAAAGCTTGATGTGTCGCTGGCCGAACGCAGCTACCCCATTTATATCGATCGCGGCCTGCTCGGGCAGGACCTGATCCGCGGCCATGTGCGCGGCAATCAGGTGATGGTGGTCACCAACGAGACCATCGCCCCGCTTTACCTGGACGCGGTCACCCGCGGTCTGGGCGACCTGCAGTGCGACACCCTGATCCTGCCGGACGGTGAGCAGCATAAAACCCTGGCCACGCTGGAGCGTATTTTCGACGCCCTGATGGCCCACCGGCATTCGCGCACCACCACGCTGGTGGCGCTGGGCGGCGGCGTGATCGGCGATATGGTGGGGTTTGCCGCCGCCTGCTACCAGCGCGGCGTGGACTTCATCCAGGTGCCCACCACGCTGCTGGCGCAGGTGGATTCCTCGGTGGGCGGCAAGACCGCCGTCAACCACCCGCGCGGCAAGAACATGATCGGCGCCTTCCATCAGCCGCGCGCGGTGGTGATCGACACCGCCGTGCTCGACACCCTGCCGGAGCGGGAATTCGCCGCCGGCATGGCGGAGGTGATCAAGTACGGCTTGATCCGCGATCCGGAATTCTTCCAGTGGCTGCTGGACAATCAGGCGGCGCTGGCCGCCCGCGACACGGCGCCGGTGGCGGAAGCGATCCTGCGCAGCTGCCGCAACAAGGCCGAGGTGGTGGCCGCCGATGAAACCGAGCAGGGCAACCGCGCGCTGCTTAATCTGGGCCACACCTTCGGCCATGCCATGGAGACCTTTACCGGCTACCGGGACTGGCTGCATGGTGAGGCGGTGTCCGCCGGCATGGTGATGGCGGCGCGCATGTCCCTGGAACTGGGCTGGCTGAAGCAGGCCGACCTGGACCGGGTGAGCGACAGTCTGGCGGCCTGGAAGCTGCCGGTGACCGCGCCGGAAGGGATGGCGCGGGCGGATTTCAGCGAGCTGATGGCGCTGGATAAAAAGGTACAGAACGGCCGCCTGCGGCTGGTGTTGCTGAACCAAATCGGTGATGCCCTGGTCACAGGCGAATACGACCCGAACGCATTGACGCGAACGCTCGAGGCCTTTTGTGAGAGATGAGGATTTTTTCTACGAGGGCGCCGAGCGCGGCGACCTTCTCGACGCCCTGAACGGCCACGCCCACGACGGCGCCACCACGGTGCTGGAAGGCGAGGCCGGCAGCGGCGTCTCCACCCTGCTGGGCATGCTCTCCATGTCCCTGGTGGGGGACTTCGAACTGATCCGCCTGGACGGCGCCGAGGAACTGGGCGCCAACGCGGTGGTGGACGCCATGCTGGTGCACTTCGATATCGAGCGCGCCGACCTGGCCGACACCCTCAAACAGACGCTGGCGGACACCAGCCTGGTGATCGTGGTGGACAACGCCCACCTGGCCCCGTCCGAGGCCCTGGCCACCATGGCCTCCCTGAAAACCAAGCTGGGGCAGCGCCTTACCTATGTGTTCGGCGGCGAGCCGGGCAGCGCCGAGCACCTGCGCGACGCCGGACTGAACGTGGAGGACGTGCTGGTGCTGCCGCCGCTGGACGCGGACGACGTGGCCTTGTTCGCCGATCAGGGCTTCGCCCTGGCGCTGGACGACCAGGAAGCCCGCGATCTGAGCGACGAGAGCGACGGCCGCATCGCGGCGCTGTTGCCGATGCTGGAAGCAAGAGCCGGCGGCGGTGGCGGCCTGCTGGCCAACAAGCCGGTGCCGTGGCGGCACGGTCTGGCGGTGGGCGCGCTGGTGCTGGTGGTGCTGGTGCTGTGGCTGGCCAGCGGCGGTGACGACGAAGCCGAGCAGGATCAGGTGGTGAGCCTGGACCTGCCCAAGGAGCCGGTGGCCGAGGCACAAGATCCGGCGGAGCCGGCCCCGTCAACGCCACGCAAAGCGAGAGTTCGGCACGCAGCGGCGAACGCGGCGACCCGGANACCACCCGCCGCGCCCTGGCCGANTANCACGATTCCGCCCGCNCCTTCGAAGAGGCGGAAAACNTGCCGGAGCAGGTGGCCGCCGAGCCGGCANCGGAAGANGCNCGCACGCCGCCGGCGCCGGAAGNNNCGGAGCCCGCCGGTGAGCAGGCCGCCACGGCCGACGCTGAGCCCGCCGAGGCCGAACCCGCCGANNCCGCGNCTTCCGAGCCGCGCNCNACCCANACCAATCCGGAACNCGCCGAAACGGCGNAGGANGANACGCCGNNCACCGTTTCCNGNGGCGAGCCGCANNTGTCCGGGCTGGANGCCCGCCTCGGNTACCAGCAGGAAGACTGGCTGGCCACCCGNGACGANGGNGAGTGGTTTCTGCAGCTGGTGGCCACCGGCCGGGAAGANGGNGCGCGCGGGGTACTTGACCAGATCGACCGTAACGGCGCCTACTACCGGGCGGAACGGGGNGATGAACGGGTCTACCTGGTGCTGGCGGGCCCCTATCCCAGCCGTGACGCGGCTTTGGCGGCCCGGGACGAACTGCCCGAGGCGCTGCGACGCGGCGGCCCCTTCCCGCGGGATATGGNCTCGATACGCAANGAATTGCGCTAGAGTTGCCCGCGGCGCNGTCCACCCGGCACTGTGCGGTTTGGACGGTGCCGTCTTCCCGTTTGTGGCTGATCGGCGCAAAGTGTAGAATGCACATCCCTTTTTTGCCGTCGCCGTCTTTTCGACGCCTGTTCCGCCTTCTGTAAGTCTCTGAATTTCAAGAGGAAAGGTTTTGATGCAGCAGAATTCCAAGCTGGTGCGTGGGCTCTATGAGCCCGGAGAATTCCGGGACAACTGTGGTTTCGGCCTGATCTCCCATATGGAGGGCAAGGCCAGCCACGAGCTCCTGCAAACCGCGATCGAAGCACTCACCTGCATGACCCACCGGGGCGGCATTAATGCCGATGGAAAAACCGGTGACGGCTGCGGTCTGTTGCTGAAAAAGCCCGACTCCTTCTTCCGCAAGGTGGCCGGCGAGCAGGGTATCGACCTGCCCGACACCTATGCCGTGGGGATGGTNTTCACCCACCCGGACGCCGAGCGCGCCCGCGCCCAGAAAGCGGTGCTNCAGGAGCAGATGGAAGCNCAGGGCGTCAACGTGCTGGGCTGGCGGGAAGTGCCCACGGATCCGTCCTGNCTGGGCGATCTGGCCAAGCAGTCNCTGCCCGGTTTCCACCAGGTGCTGGTGGCCGCCGAGGGCGACACCGANGANCAGCTNAACCGGCGTCTGTTNTTCGCNCGCCGGCACGCGGAAAAGCGCATCGAAGCGGACGGCTACTTCTACGTCTGCTCNCTGTCCTCGGCGGTGGTCTCCTATAAAGGCCTGATGATGCCGGTGGANCTGCCGGCGTTNTATCCGGATCTCAGCGACGAGACCATGGAAACCGCCATCGTGGTNTTCCACCAGCGGTTCTCCACCAACACCTCGCCGCAGTGGCCNCTGGCCCAGCCGTTCCGNTATCTGGCCCACAATGGCGAGATCAACACCATCCAGGGCAACCGCAACTGGGCGCTGGCGCGGGAGAACAAGTTCGAGAACGAACTGCTGCCCAACCTCAGCGACCTGAGCCCGCTGGTCAACCGCGANGGGTCCGACTCCTCNAGCATGGACAACATGCTGGAAGTGCTGGTNTCCGGCGGCATGGACCTGTTCCGCGCGGTGCGCATGATGGTGCCGCCGGCNTGGCAGAACGTGGANACCATGGACGCGGATCTGCGCGCNTTCTANGAATATAACTCCATGCACATGGAGCCGTGGGACGGCCCCGCCGGTCTGGTNATGACCGACGGCCGCCACGCGGTCTGCATGCTNGACCGNAACGGNCTGCGTCCGGCNCGCTGGGTGATCACCAAGAACGGCTTTATCACCCTGTCCTCCGAGATCGGCGTGTACAGCTATCAGCCGGAAGACGTGGTCGCCAAGGGCCGTGTCGGCCCCGGCCAGATTCTCGCCGTGGACATCGAGAAGGGCGAGCTGCTGCACACCAGCGATATCGACAACCGCCTCAAGGTGCGTCACCCCTATCGTCAGTGGCTCAAGGAAAGCGCGCTGCGCATCGAAGCCAACTACGACCACGAAGTGGAGCGCACCGACGACATCGATCCGCAGGATCTGCTGAGCTACCAGAAGTTCTTCCAGATCAGCTTCGAAGAGCGCGATCAGGTGATCCGTCCGCTGGCGGAAGCCGGCCAGGAAGCCACCGGTTCCATGGGCGACGACACCCCCATGGCGGTGCTCAGCGAACGCCAGCGTCCGCTCTACGATTATTTCCGGCAGCAGTTCGCGCAGGTCACCAACCCGCCCATCGACCCGCTCCGCGAAGCGATCGTGATGAGCCTGGAAACCTGNGTCGGNTCNGAACGGAANGTGTTCGAGGAAACCTCCGACCACGCCGACCGTGCGATCCTGTCCACGCCGGTGCTGTCNCATTCCAAGTTCACCAACCTGCTCAAGATCGACCGGCCCGGCTACGCCCACGCCCGTCTGTCGCTGCACTACCAGCCCGACCAGGGCCTGGAAANCGCGGTCAAGGCGCTGTGCGAACAGGCCGCCCAGGCGGTGCGCGACGGCAAGNTCATNCTGGTGCTGTCCGACCACGGCATTCAGCAGGACCAGCTCACCATCCACGCGCTGATGGCCACCGGCGCGGTGCACCACCANCTGACCGCCTGCGGCCTGCGCAGTGACGCCAACATCGTGGTGGANACCGCCACCGCCCGNGACGCGCACCACTTCGCGGTGCTGTTCGGCTTCGGCGCCACCGCCGTCTACCCCTACCTCACCTANGACGTGATCGCGGACATGGTGAAAAGCGGGGAGCTGATCGGTGANCCGGTGGAGCTGCAGAAGAATTTCCGCAAGGGCATCAACAANGGCCTGATGAAGATCCTCTCCAAGATGGGGATCTCCACCATNACCTCCTACCGTGGCGCCCAGCTGTTCGAAGCNGTGGGNGTNGCCAGCGANGTGGTGGACCTGTGNTTCCGCGGCGTGCAGAGCCGCATCGAGGGCGCCGGTTTCGAGGACTTCGAGAACGACCAGAAGATCATCGCCAAGGACGCCTGGAAGCAGCGCAAGCCGATCGATCCGGGCGGTGTGCTCAAGTACATCCACGGCAAGGANTANCACGCCTTCAACCCGGACGTGATCCANGCCCTGCACCGGGCCACCCAGGACGGCGACTACGACGCGTACAAGGAGTACGCGGCGCTGGTCAACGACCGCCCCATCGCCACCCTGCGTGACCTGCTGCACGTGCGNCAGGACGTGCCGGCGATCGACCTGGACNAGGTCGAGCCGATCGAGANCATCCTGCCGCGCTTCGACTCCGCNGGCATGTCCCTGGGCGCGCTCAGCCCGGAGGCCCATGAGGCCATCGCCACGGCGATGAACCGCCTCGGNGGCCGNTCCAACTCCGGTGAGGGCGGCGAAGACCCGGCCCGNTTCGGTACCGAGCGGGTGTCCAAGATCAAGCAGATCGCCTCCGGCCGTTTCGGCGTGACCCCGCATTANCTGGTCAACGCCGAAGTGCTGCAGATCAAGGTGGCCCAGGGCGCCAAGCCCGGCGAGGGCGGCCAGCTGCCCGGCGGCAAGGTGAACGCGCTGATCGCCCGCCTGCGGCATTCGGTGCCCGGCGTGACGCTGATCTCTCCGCCGCCGCACCACGACATCTACTCCATCGAGGACCTGGCGCAGCTGATCTTCGACCTCAAGCAGGTCAACCCGGCGGCCCAGGTGTCGGTGAAGCTGGTGTCCGAGCCCGGTGTCGGCACGGTGGCGTCCGGCGTGGCCAAGGCCTACGCCGACCTGATCACCATCTCCGGCTACGACGGCGGCACCGCGGCCAGCCCGCTCACCTCGATCCGCTACGCCGGCTCCCCCTGGGAGCTGGGGCTGTCCGAGGCGCACCAGGCGCTGCGCGCCAACGACCTGCGCGACAAGATCCGCCTGCAGACCGACGGCGGCCTGAAGACCGGCCTGGACGTGATCAAGGCGGCCATTCTCGGCGCCGAGTCGTTCGGCTTCGGCACCGTGCCGATGGTGGTGCTGGGCTGTAAGTACCTGCGTATCTGTCACCTGAACAACTGCGCCACCGGCGTGGCGACCCAGCGTGAGGATCTGCGTCAGGAGCACTTTATCGGCGCCCCGGAACTGCTGATCAACTACTTCACCTTCGTGGCGCGGGAAGTGCGTGAACTGCTCGCGGCGCTGGGTGTGAAGAGCCTGCCGGACCTGATCGGCCGCACCGATCTGCTCGAGCGCATCGAAGGCAACACCGACAAGCAGAAGCGTCTGGATCTGACGCCCATGCTGCGCAACGACCACATCGCCGCGGACAAGCCGACCCATTGCCAGGTGGAGCGCAACGAGCCGTTCGACAAGGGCACGCTCAACCGCAAGATGGTGGAGGAAATGCGCACCGCCGTGGAGAACAAGTCCGGCGGCTCGTTCCACTACACCATCACCAACTGCGACCGCTCCGTGGGCGCCACCGTGTCCGGCGAAATCGCCAAGCACCACGGCAACCTGGGCATGGACCACGCGCCGATCCGGGCGCGCTTCACCGGCACCGCCGGGCAGAGCTTCGGGGTGTTCAACGCCGGCGGTCTGCACCTGTACCTGGAGGGCGACGCCAACGATTACGTCGGCAAGGGCATGGCCGGGGGCAAGGTGGTGATCCGTCCGCCCAAGGGCAGCCCGTTCAAGACCCAGGACACCGCGATCATCGGTAACACCTGCCTGTACGGCGCCACCGGCGGCAAGCTGTTCGCCTCCGGCACCGCCGGCGAGCGTTTCGGGGTGCGTAACTCCGGCGTGCACGCCGTGGTGGAAGGCTCCGGCGATCACTGCTGTGAGTACATGACCGGCGGCTGCGTCACCGTTCTGGGCCGCACCGGGCATAACTTCGGTGCCGGCATGACCGGCGGCTTCGCCTATGTGCTGGACGAAGACAACGATTTCTTCGACCGGGTGAACCCGGAACTGATCGAGCTGCACCGCATCAGCTCCGAGGCCACCGAATCCCACCGCAGCCATCTGCGCCACGTGATCCATGAATTCGTGGAAGAGACCGGCAGCGAATGGGGCCAGTACATTCTTGATAATTTCGATGCCATGAGCCGTAAATTCTGGCTGGTTAAGCCCAAGGCGGCCAGCCTGGAAGATCTGCTCAAAAGCACGCGTGCGAATCCGGCATAACGGGGAACAACATGGCTGAACGTTTAAACAACCATTTCCAGTTTCTTGATGTCCCCCGGGTGGACCCGAAGAAAAAGGACATCGAGCAGCGCAAGGACCGCTACGAGGAAATCTACTACCCGTATGAAACCCGGGAAGTGGAACACCAGGCGCATCGCTGTCTGCATTGCGGCAACCCGTACTGCGAGTGGAAGTGCCCGGTGCACAACTACATCCCCAACTGGTTGAAGCTGATCAGCGAAGGCAACCTGATGGAAGCGGTGGAGCTGGCGCACCAGACCAACTCCCTGCCGGAAGTGTGCGGCCGCGTTTGCCCGCAGGACCGTCTCTGTGAAGGCGCCTGCACGCTCAACGACGGCTTCGGCGCGGTGACCATCGGCGCCACCGAGAAGTACATCGCCGATACGGCGCTGGCCATGGGCTGGCGCCCGGACATGTCCAAGGTGGTGTGGACCGACAAGCGGGTGGCGGTGATCGGCGCCGGCCCGGCCGGCATCGGCTGCGCCGATGTGCTGGTGCGCAACGGCGTCAAGCCGGTGGTGTTCGACCGTTATCCGGAAATCGGCGGCCTGCTGACCTTCGGCATCCCCGAGTTCAAGCTGGAAAAGCCGGTGATGACCAAGCGCCGCGAAGTGTTTGAGGGCATGGGCATCGAGTTCCGCCTCAACACCGATGTCGGCACCGACGTGACCATCGACGAACTGCTGGAAGAGTTCGACGCGGTGTTCATGGGCATGGGCACCTACACCTACATGAAAGGCGGTTTCCCCGGTGAGGATCTGGACGGCGTGCACGAAGCGCTGCCGTTCCTGGTCGCCAACGCCAACCGCAACCTGGGCTTTGAAAAGGATCCGGCGGACTTCATCGACGTGAGCAACAAGCGCGTGGTGGTGCTGGGTGGCGGCGACACCGCCATGGACTGCAACCGCACCTCGATCCGCCAGGGCGCCGACAGCGTGGTCTGCGCCTACCGCCGCGACGAGGAAAACATGCCCGGCTCCCGCCGCGAAGTGGCCAATGCCAAGGAAGAGGGCGTGCAGTTCCTGTTCAACCGCCAGCCCATCGAGGTGGTCGGTGAAAACGGCAAGGTGGTGGGCGTCAAAGTGGTGGAAACCAAACTCGGCGAGCCGGATAACAACGGCCGTCGTCGTCCGGAGCCGATTCCCGACAGTGAGGAAGTACTGCCCGCCGACGCGGTGATCGTGGCGTTCGGTTTCCGTCCCAGTCCGTCCGACTGGTTCGACGCCAAGAACGTGGTCACCGACGACGCCGGCCGCGTCACCGCCGTGGAGAAGCAGACCTTCCCGTTCCAGACCAGTAACGAGAAGATCTTCGCCGGCGGCGACATGGTGCGCGGCTCCGACCTGGTGGTGACCGCCATCTGGGAAGGCCGCGAAGCCGCCAAAGGCATCCTCGATTACCTGGACGTTTGAATTTTATGGTGCACGCGCCGCTGAAGAATGACCGCTTGTTGAAAGCCCTGGCCCGCCAGCCGGTGGACCGTACGCCGATCTGGATGATGCGCCAGGCCGGTCGTTATTTGCCGGAGTACCGGGCCACCCGGGAGCAGGCCGGGTCCTTCATGGACCTGTGCCGCAACGCGGAACTGGCCTGCGAGGTGACGCTGCAGCCGCTGGAGCGTTACCCGCTGGACGCGGCGATTCTGTTTTCCGACATTCTCACCATTCCCGACGCCATGGGGCTGGGTTTGTACTTCGAGCCCGGCGAGGGCCCCAAATTCCGCAAGACGGTGCGCACCGAGCAAGAGATCGCCGCGCTGCCGGTACCGGACGCGGAAGCGGACCTGGATTACGTGATGCGCGCGGTGAGCACCATCCGCCGCGCGTTGAACGGACGGGTGCCGTTGATCGGCTTCTCCGGCAGTCCCTGGACGCTCGCCACCTATATGGTGGAAGGCGGGCCCAGCAAGGATTTCCGCCATCTCAAGGGGATGGTCTACAACCGGCCGGAACTGGCCCACGCGCTGCTCGACAAGCTGGCTCTGGCGGTGACCGATTATCTGAACGCCCAGATCCGCCACGGCGCCCAGGTGGTGCAGATCTTCGATACCTGGGGCGGCGCTCTGTCCGCGGAGGCCTACCAGACGTTTTCGCTGCGCTATATGCAGCGCATCGCCGACGGGCTGGAGCCGGACGCCGAGGGCCGCAAGGTGCCGGTGATCCTGTTCACCAAGAACGGCGGCTTGTGGCTGGAATCCATGGCGGATACCGGCTGTGACGCCCTGGGCCTGGACTGGACCATCAACATCGGCGAGGCGCGCCGCCGCGTCGGCGACCGGGTGGCGCTGCAGGGCAATATGGATCCGGCGGTGCTGTACGCTTCACCGGCGGCGATTCGCGCCGAGGTGGCGCGCATCCTCGATGACTTCGGCGATCACCCGGGGCACATCTTCAATCTGGGGCACGGCATCACGCCGGAAGTGGACCCGGAGCACGCCAAGGTATTTATCGAAGCGGTGGTGGAGCTGGGCGAGCGTAAATGAAAAGCGCGGCCCGAAGGCCGCGCGAGATTTCCAGACTCTCATGTCGGAAACGCACCCCCGGGCTCCGTGCCTCATCGGAGTGCGATTTCAGGCTAGCCCCGACGAACAAAGCCTGTCAATACGCCTTTGCGAAAGCGGCAACGAATTGCGGATGTCGCTTTGACCCTTCACCTGTACCGCTTCAGCTGCCGATTTTGCGCAGCTGATAGACGTTATGGGTGAGCGCCACCACTTCCCCTTTTTCGTCCTTGATCTCGGTATCCCATTCAAAATCGCATTTGCCGTTGGCGTCCGCCTCGGCCTGGATGCGTTCGATTTCCTCGTCGGTGATGCGTACTTCCACGGTCACATCGGTGGCGGCCGGGCGACGGAAACGGATCCGCATGTCCTTAACGATCGGGTAGAAGCGCCGCGTGTCGAACGACGACATATAGATCACGCCGCCGGGCAGCTCCGCGATGGTGTACAGGGCGCCCGCGTACATGATGCCGACGTGGTTCAGGTTGGGCGCCAGCGGCATCATCATCTTGCAGTAGCCGCGGTCCACGTCCAGGGTCCGGGCGCCGCAGCGTTCCACGAACGGAAAGGTTTTATCGGACGCCGCTTTGATTTGTTCTTTTTGCTCTTCGCTTAAAGCCATGGGTCTCTCCTGATTGCCGTGACCCATGCTAGCAAAGGGCGTGGGCGGGGCGGCTGTCGCGAAGCGACAGCCGGGTGATGCTTCCGGTCACCGTAAGGTTCAGGACAGGGATCGGATATCCGCTTCGGGGAAGTCGAGGTGGAAGTCCGGCAGGTACAGAGAGCCGCGTCCGCGTCCGTACTGCAACTGCGGGAAATCCTTCCCGTTGCCCCAGGCATCGCTCAGGCTGGCAACGCCCAGGCGGCCCCGCACCGAGGGCGCGAAGACGAATTGCTGGTTGTCGCGCACCTGGCCCAGCCGGCGCCAGCGCTCGGGCAGCCAGGGTCCGAGTACGGGTAGGGCGGGACCGCGCCGCTTCAGGGTCAGACCGGCGATGTCCCGGTCCTGGTAGCGCACGGTCACGCTCTCGCCGTAGCGGGTTCGCTCGACCCGGAAGGAGGCCACGCGCTTGTCCAGGCCCCAGTTGCGGTTGCCGTTGCGGGCGCTGTCTTCGCTGGACACATAGATGCGGCCGATCGACCAGCGCCGGTGACCGTCCGGAAAGCGACAGGGCCCGGGCATGAACAACAACTCCCGATACGGCCCCACCTCTGAACGCTGGTAATCCACGAACATGACCACCCCGAGGCGGCCGGTCGCCGGGCCGAGTGCTTCGGCGGTGCCGCCTTGCGGCCGACGCAGGGCATCGGGCATCGCCAGGGCGCACACGTAGGCGTGCCCTCTCAGCGTCCAGGGAGCGGGTGCGTCCATTCGACCTCAGGTCCTTTTGTCGAACAGCGCGTCGGTCTTCGCCGCGCAGATGAAGTCGTTACGGTGCAGACCGCCGATCTTATGGGTCCACCAGGTCACCGTGACCTTGCCGTATTCGGTGAGCAGGGCAGGGTGGTGCCCCTCTTCTTCGGCCAGGTCGCCGACCTGGTTGGTGAACGCGAGAGCCTGGGCGAAGTCCTTGAACTTGAACTGGCGCTGCAGTTTCTCTTCGCCGTCTTCCTCCACCTGTTTCCAGTCCGGAATCTCGCCGCGCAGCTTGCCCGCCTCCTCATCGCTGATACGGGGCGCGTCGGCGCGGCAGGCTTCGCAATGCTGTTGCTGTAGTGCCATGGGGAATCCTCCTTGTTGCTGGCAGCTTCAAGGCTACAAGCTTCCAGCGGCAAGCTCCAAGCCTGCCGCTTGCGCCGCTCAGCCTCTGCCCAGCAGGTCCCGGGCGATGGCGATGATCTGCATCTCGTCGGTGCCGGCGTAGATCTGCAGGATCTTGGCGTCGCGCATCAGCTGCTCCACGCGGGATTCGCGCATGTAGCCGTAGCCGCCGTGCACCTGGACCGCCTCGGTGGACACCTCCATGGCGGTCTGGGCGGCGTACAGCTTCATCGCCGAGGCCTCCGCCAGGCTCATCTGCTTGCCGGCGGCGGTCATCTCGATATAGCGGAACACCATGTTCTGCAGGTTGGCGCGCGCCACTTCCATCTTCGCCAGTTTCAGCTGAATCAACTGGTTGTCGCCGATCGGGCGGCCGAACTGGGCGCGGTCACGGGCGTAGGCGGTGGACAGTTCCAGCGCGCGCTCCACCATCCCCAGGGCCATGGCGGCCACGCCGGCGCGCTCCTGCATGAAGGTGGCCTTGGCGCCGGAGCGGCCGTAGCTGGTCTCGCTGCCGCCGAGCAGGCGGTCGGCGCCCACCTTCAGGTCACTGAAGAACAGCTCGCCGGTGGGTGACGAGCCGATGCCCATCTTCTTGAACGGCTTGGACTGCTCCAGGCCTTCCATGCCGGCGTCGAGAATAAAGGACACGATCTTGCGGTCCTTGGGTTCCACGCCTTCCTCATCCAGCTTGCAGATCAGCACGATGGTGTCGGCGTAGGGGCCGTTGGTGATCCAGGTCTTGCTGCCGTTGATGATGTAGCCGCCGTTGCCGTCGCGCTTCGCCAGGGTCTTCATCTGGCCGAAGGCGTCGGAGCCGGAGTTGGGCTCGGAGATCGCCCAGGCGCCCACTTTCTCCAGGGTCAGCAGCGGCAGCGCCCAGCGCTCTTTCTGTTCGATGGTGCCCTTGCTCATGATGGCGCCGCCGGTGAGCCCCATGGACACGCCCATGGCGGTCACCAGCCCCTGGGCGTGGCGGCTCAGCTCGATGATCGGGATCATGGTCATCGCCGCCTGGTCGCCGGCGCCCTCGGAGGGGCCGTCCTTCTTCTTGGTGGGGGCGTCCTTGCCGTTTTCGGCGGCGGCTTTCTCGCGGGCGATCTGCTTCTCGTAGTTCTGCGTCGCCATCACGTCCATGCCGAAGGTTTTGATCATCTTGCGCAGGATGTCGTAGGGCGGCACGCCGTTGTATTCGATATCGTCCAGGTTGGGCACCACTTCCTTGGCCACGAAGTCGCGCACCATCTTCTGGATCATCTGCTGTTGTTCGTTCCACTCGATCATGAGGCTTTCCAGGCAATGAGTTAATGCCCTGGGACGCTATCAGGCGCCTGCTGGCCCGTCATTGATCAAGGGGAGCGGCGGAGTTGATGGAAAAGGTCAGGAGGCGCGTCGGATCACGTCGATGCGCGGCACCGGCTCGTAGGTCACGCCCATGATCAGGGCGTCCGGGCCGGCGCTGGAGGCGGCCATGTCGATGTCCTGGGGGCGCAGGCGCGGGTGGCTGCCGTCCAGGAATTTCTTCGCCGCGAAGGCATTGCGGGTGCGCTCGCGGGCCTGCTCCAGGCTGATGCCCTCGCCGCCCAGCAGGCCACGGATGTATTCCGCGCAGGCCACGTCCTCGTCGCCGGTGGGGTGGGACGCCACCAGCACCACGGTGTCCGGGTTCTGTTCGCGGATGTAGTTGGCGGTGGCTTCGGCGTTGATCAGCGCGCCGACCAGCACCTGGCGGCTGTCGCGGGCGCGCAGGGTGGCGGCCACGCCGTTGGTGGTGCGCATGATCAGATAGCGGCCGCGCACGTCGGTGTGGCGTATTTCCCAGGGCGAGTTGCCGTGGTCGAAGCCCTCGATGGGCAGCGCCTGCACCTCGCCCACCAGCAGGCCTTCCCGGTAGTCTTCGCGCAGCCGGAAGGCGTCGTCGGCGCTGGACACCGGGTAGATATGGCTGGCACCGCCCAGAAACGCTTCGTGGCTGGTGGTGAAGGCACGGATCACATCAATGATCACGGTGATGCCGTTGATGTTGTGCGGCGGGTTATGCCCTTGGGCGATGCTGATTTTCATGGGCGCGACCGTTTGCGGAACGAAGCGTGCATTATGACGGACGTTCGCCGCCGGTGTCAGTGCTCGTGTTGAAGGGTTCTCGCCAGTGCCCAGACGCGCACTTCCTTGGCGCCGCCTTCCAGCAGGGCACGGCTGGCGGCGCGGGCGGAGGTGCCGGTGGTCATCACATCGTCGATCAGCAGAATCCGGCGGTATTGGGCGCCGGGCCGCGCCAGGAAGGCGTGGCGCAGGTTGCGCACCCGTTCCGCGCGGCCCAGCCCCTGCTGATGGCCGGTGGGCCGGTGGCGCAGCAGCAGCGGCGCCACCGGACGCCGCCAGTGGCGGGCCAGTATCAGCGCCAGCCGCTCCGCCTGGTCGAAGCCCCTGGCCAGCCGGCGCCGCCAGTGGGCGGGCAGGGGGCAGAGCACCTCGGCGTCCGGCCAGGGCAGCGGCTGCTCACGCAGCAAGGGTTCCAGGGCCCGTTCCGCCGGCAGGCAGCCCTTGTGTTTGTAGGCGTTGATCAGCCGGTCCAGCGGAAACTGATAGACCCAGTGGCAGTAGGTACTGGTGAACGGCGGCGGCCGCCGCAGGCAGCGTCCGCACAGCCCCCCTTGCTCGGTGCCGGGCAGCCCGCAGCGGCAGAGCGGGTCGTACAGGGCGCCGCCGTCACGCAGCTCGCCGGCGCACAACCGGCAAAGGCCCTGTGGGCTGCGCCGGCCGCACAGCAGGCAGGGTTCGGCAAGGTCGAACAACATCCGTGTCCTCCGTCTTCCTTGGTGTCGGGTGCCATCATCATCGGCGCGGCGGCCGGGCCCTGCCCAGCCGACATCGGCCCAAAGCCGTGTAGGTCATGGCTGGAAATCCGGTAAGCCAAGTAGCAGCGGGTTCACGTAGTTTTGACATGAAGATAAGAATGGTTATCATTGCCGCCCAGTGACGTAGCCAGGTCCACCCCAGCCATCGTCGAAAACACCAACTGGGGGACTGCTATGTCTGCGTTACGTTTTACCCGCCTCTCCATCTGTCTGATCCTGGCCGGTAGCGCAAACCTGTACGCCGCCGCCGACGATACCGATGACACCCACGAGCTGGACGCCGTCGACGTGGTCGGCGCTTCGGTGGACGGCTATGACGCCGGCATGATCACGGAAGGGTCCGGCAGCTACACCAGCGGCGCCAGCAACACCGCCACCCGCATGGTGCTCTCGCCCCGGGAAACGCCCCAGTCGGTGACCGTGATCACCCGCGAGCAGATGGAAGACTTCGACCTCAACAGCGTCGCCGAGGTGATGCAGCGGACCCCCGGCGTCACCGTCAACGCCCAGGACACCGAACGGCTCACCTTCAGCGCCCGCGGCTTCGAGATCACCAATTTTCTCTATGACGGCATGCCGTCCATGCGCAGCAGCACCCTGGGCAAGCAGAGCGCCCACGCGGACACCTTTATCTACGACCGCATCGAAGTGCTGCGCGGCGCCAGCGGCCTGCTGCACGGCATCGGCAACCCGTCCGCCACCATCAACCTGGTGCGCAAGAAACCCACCCGGGAATTCGCCGGCCAGGCGGGACTTTCAGCGAACAGCTGGGACGGCTACCGGAGCGAGCTGGACCTGGGCGGCCCGCTGACCGAAGACGGCCGGATACGCGGCCGCTTCGTCACCGCTTACCAGCAAGGCGAGTCTTTTCTCGATCATTACGAGAATGAAAAGCAGGTGTTCTACGGCGTTATCGAGGCGGACCTGTCCGAGGACACCATGATCACCCTGGGCGTGGATTCCATGGACTACGACCCGGAAGGCTCCACCTGGGGCGGCGTGCCGCTGTTCTACAGCGACGGCGGCATCGCCGATCTGGACCGGGACACCAACCCGGCCACCGACTGGAGCAGCTGGGCCCAGGAAGCCCGCACCGCCTTCGTCAATCTGGAGCACCAGTTCCAGGGCGGCTGGTACGGCAAGCTCGCCTACACCTACCAGGAAAACAACTACGACGCCCAGCTGGCCTCCGCCGGCGGCGGCACCCTGAACCGCGACGGCAGCGGGCTCACGTTCTGGTCCGGCCGCTATCTGGAGGACAAGAAGCAGCATACCTTCGATGCCTACGCCAACGGGCCCTTTGAACTGTTCGGCCGGCACCATGAGCTGATCGTCGGCGCCAGCTATTCGCGCAGCAAGGTCGACTACATCGGGCAGCCCTCGGTGAACTTCGACAGCACTCTGGACAATCTCTTTACCTGGGACGGCGACCGGGCCAAGCCGCTGTGGGGGGATATCAACACCGACGAAAACGAGCGCGCCTCACAGACCGGCCTGTACGCCACCGCTCGCTTTAAACCCACCGACGATCTGGCGGTGATCACCGGCGCCCGCGTGGTGGATTGGCGCGTCGACCGGGGCGGCTTCAACTGGAGCGGAGACTTCGCCGAGCGCTACCAGGAAAACGGGGAAGTGGTGCCCTTCGCCGGCGTGGTGTACGACCTCACCGACCGGCACTCCGTCTACGCCAGCTACACCAGCATCTTCCAGCCACAAACCCAGCGGGACCTGAACAACCGGATACTCGATCCGGAAGAGGGCAACAGTTACGAGGCGGGTCTGAAGAGCGAGTTCCGCGACGGCCGCTTGAACACCAGCGTCGCGGTGTTCCGCGTCGATCAGGACAACCTGGCCGAGGGCACCGGCCAGCCGATCCCCGGCGGACCGCCCAATTCCGAGGCCTACCGGGCCGTGGACGGCGCCCAGACCAACGGCTTCGAGCTGACCGCCTCCGGCGAGATCCTGCCGCGCTGGCAGATGCTGGCCGGCTACACCCACCGGGTCACCGAGGACCCGGACGGGGACGAGCTGAACACCACCTCCCCGGAGGAGATGGTGCGCCTGTCCACCCGCTACCGGTTGAGCGGCCGGTTTGACGGCCTGACGGTCGGCGCCGGCGTGGCCTGGCAAAACCGGATCTACGCCTTCGTCGACCGCCCGGGCCAGAGTGGTCAATACAAATTCGTCCAGGACAGCTACACCCTGGTGGACCTGATGGCCCGCTACCGCTTCAGCCCGGCCCTGGCGGTGACCGCCAATGTCAGCAACCTCACCGACGAGAAGTACTACAACAACCTGGGCTTCTATAACGGCGGCTACTACGGCGACGCCCGTCAGTACAGCCTCAAGCTCAACTACAACTTTTAGGAGCATGATTGGTTAATAAATGATCATTGGTTAACCTTGTTACTTGTTGGAAGTTGACAGGGGCCGGCGCGCTGCTAGTCTGATGCGGACTGTTCAGAGAGATTTCATCATGACTGTAGCCGCCGCCACGCCCCTGTCCGACGCCGCCCCGAACGCCGTACGCCACGATTGGCACCGCGGTGAGATCGAGGCGCTGTTCACCTTGCCGTTCAACGACCTGCTGTTCCGGGCCGCCTCCGTGCACCGCCAGCACTTCGATCCCAACGCGGTGCAGGTCAGCACGCTGCTGTCGATCAAGACCGGCGCCTGCCCGGAAGACTGCAAGTACTGCTCCCAGTCCGGCCACTACAACACCGAGCTGGAAAAAGAGAAGCTGCTGGAAGTGGAGCGGGTGCTGGAAGAGGCGCGCGCCGCCAAGGAAAAAGGCGCTTCGCGCTTCTGCATGGGGGCGGCCTGGCGCAGCCCGCGCGCCAAGGACATGCCCTATGTGCTGGACATGGTGCGCCAGGTGAAATCCCTGGGGCTGGAAACCTGCATGACCCTGGGCATGCTCGACGAGGGGCAGGCACAGAGCCTGGCCGAGGCCGGCCTGGACTACTACAACCATAACCTGGACACCTCGCCGGAATACTACGGCCAGGTGATCACCACCCGTACCTACAGCGACCGCCTGACCACCCTGGCCAATGTGCGCGACGCCGGCATGAAGGTGTGCTGCGGCGGCATCGTCGGCATGGGTGAGAACCGCAACGACCGGGTCGGCCTGCTGCAGCAGCTGGCCAACCTGCCGGAGCATCCGGAGTCGGTGCCGATCAACATGCTGGTGAAGATCGAAGGCACGCCGCTGTCCGACGTGGACGATCTGGACCCGTTCGAGTTCGTGCGCACCGTGGCGGTGGCGCGGATTCTGATGCCCAAGTCCTATGTGCGGCTGGCCGCCGGGCGCCAGGAAATGAACGACGAGGCCCAGGCCCTGTGCTTCATGGCCGGTGCCAACTCCATGTTCTACGGCGAGCGTCTGCTGACCACCGACAACCCGGAAGCCACCCACGACCATCAGCTGTTCCAGCGCCTGGGCATCCATTCCCTGGACCCGCGCCACGAAGCCTCCGACGAGGCCCACGAGGAAGCGCTGCGCCAGCAAGTGGCGGAGAACGAAGCGGCGCAGAGCGGCTTGTACCACGATGCGCTGGCGTACAGCGGGCAGAGCCGGCGCGGCGCCAAGCACGTGCTGGACAAGGACACCGGCCGCCCTGCCCACCGGAAGCTGGACGCCTGAACCGCGCGGAGTCACTCCCTTGGCTTTCGATCTCACGGCGCGCCTGGACGAACGGCGCGCCCGGCAGCGCTTCCGCCAGCCGACGCTGATGGACGGCCCCTGTGGCCGCACCGCGATGGTGGACGGCCGCGAACACCTGAACTTCTGCGCCAACGACTACCTGGGCCTGGCCGGCGACCCGGAGGTGGTGGCGGCGTTCCGCGACGCCGCCGACCGCTGGGGCGTGGGCAGCGGCGCCTCCCACCTGGTGTGCGGCCACCAGCGTCCGCACCAGCAGCTGGAAGAGGCCCTGGCGGCGCACACCGGCCGCGAGCGGGCGCTGCTGTTCTCCACCGGCTACATGGCCAATATCGGCGCCATTACCGCCCTGGTCGGCAAGGGCGACGCCCTGTTCCAGGACCGCCTTAACCACGCCTCCCTGCTGGACGCGGGCCTGCTCAGCGGCGCCCGCTTCCGGCGCTTCGCCCACAACGATGCCGCCGCCCTGGCCGGACAGCTGGCGCGCAGCGACGCCGGGCGCAAGCTGGTGGTCACCGACGGCGTGTTCAGCATGGATGGCGACCAGGCGCCCCTGGCCGCCTATCTGGACGCCTGCGAAGCGGACGATGCCTGGTTGATGGTGGACGACGCCCACGGCCTGGGCGTGCTGGACGGCCAGGGCCGGGGCACCGCGTTCGCGCAGGGGGTCAACGGGCGGGTGCCGGTCTACATGGGCACGCTCGGCAAGGCGCTGGGCACCGCCGGCGCCTTTGTGGCCGGCTCCAACGAACTGATCGAAACCCTGATTCAGTTCGCCCGCACCTATGTCTACACCACCGCCATGCCCGCCGCCGTGGCCGCCGCCACCCTGGTGAGCCTGGACAAGGCGCGCCGTGAACCGCAGCGCCGGGCGCATCTGAACGCCCTGATCCAGCGGTTCCGCCGTGGCGCCGCCGAGCTGGGCTATACGTTGATGGATTCCGACACCCCCATTCAGCCGATCCTGATCGGCGACGACGGCGCCGCGCTGGCGCTGAGCCGCGCCCTGGCGGCGCACGGCGTGCTGGTGTCCGCGATCCGCCCGCCCACCGTGCCGGAGGGCCAGGCTCGCCTGCGCGTCACCCTTTCCGCCGCGCACCGGGAGGCGGACGTGGACCGTCTGCTGGGCGCCCTGGAGGACAATGCATGCCGCGTCTGATTCCTTTCCACAACACCTACAAGGCCACTGGCGTCAGCGACGACCAGGCCCGGGACATCGTGCTGATCCACGGCTGGGGCCTGCACGCCATCGTCTTCGACGACATCGTGCCGGCGCTGCTGGAACGCTTCCGGGTCACGGTGGTGGACCTGCCGGGGATGGGGCAGAGCCCGCTGCCCAATGACCCCTACACCCTGGACTTTCTGGCCGACCAGGTGGCCGCGGTGATGCCGGCGCGCGCCCATCTGCTGGGTTGGTCCCTGGGCGGGCTGGTGGCGCTGCGGCTGGCGCTGGATCACCCGGACCGGGTGCAATCCGTGGTCACGGTGGCCACCACGCCGCGCTTCACCGCCGCCGACGACTGGCCGGCGGCGATGAAGCCGGACATCTTCAACGCCTTCGAGCAGATGTGCCGCGAGGATTACGAAGGCACCCTGGTGCGCTTCCTGGCGCTCAACTGCAAGGGCGCCGAGAGCATGCGCCAGGACGTGGCGCGGCTTAAGGAGATTCTCTACTTCTGCGGCCTGCCCGCCCACCGGGCGCTGCGCGAGGGGCTCGCGATTCTGCGTGATACCGACCTGCGCGGCGACCTGGCGGCGCTGGACATGCCGCTGCACATGATCTTCGGCGCGCGCGACAACATCGTGCCGGCGGCGGCCATGGCCGCGGTCGAGCCGCTGCTGAACGAGCGCGGCGACACCGCGCTGATCGAGCAGGTCGCCCATGTGCCGTTCCTGTCCGCCCCCGATACCTTTACCCGAGCCGTTTATGACTTCTATCGCCGACACCAGCTCATTGATGGATAAGGCGGCGGTGAGCGACCGTTTCGGTCGCGCCGCGCCCAGCTACGACGCCCACGCCGGCCTGCAGCTGGCCTGCGCGCTCAGCCTGCTGGACATGGCGCCGGCGGAACTGCCCGACAGCCACGCCCTGGAGCTGGGCTGCGCCACCGCGCCCCTGGCCCGGCGTCAGCAGAGCCGCTGGCCGGACAGCCGCTGGTTGGCGGTGGACCTGTCGCCGTCGATGCTGGCGGAGGCCCGGGCGCGTGGGCGCACCGGCGAGCGCTTCCAGCCGCTGTGCGCGGACGCCGAGAGGCTGCCGCTGGCCGACGCCGGCCTGGGGCTGGTGTATTCCAGCTTCGCGCTGCAATGGTGTTTGCCGGAGCGGGCCATGGCGGAAGCGGCCCGCGTGCTGGTGCCCAGCGGCCACCTGTTGCTGGCGGTGCCGCTGGCCGGTTCGCTGCACGAATTGCGCGACAGCTGGGCCGCCGCCGACGGCGCCCGCCGCCCGCGCCTGAACCGCCTGCCGGCGGAGGCCGACTGGCGCCGGGCGCTTGGGGGCGCCGGCCTGTTCCCCCAGCAGTGGCGGCGGATGGCGTTCACCGAGCACTATCCGGACGTGAGAACCCTGGTCCGGGCCTTCAAGGCCACCGGCGTCGACCATGTCCAGGGCGGCTCGACCGGCCTCACCGGCAAAGCGGCCTGGCGGGCCCTGTGCGACGCCTACGAAGCACGCCGCCAGCCGGCCGGGCTGCCGCTCACCTGGGACGTGCTGTTCGTAGAAGCAATCAAGGAACCCCATGGCTGATACCCCTTCCCCCGAACGTCCCCCGCTGCCCGTTCTCAAGGGCGTGTTCTTTATCACCGGCACCGACACCGAGGTGGGCAAAACCTGGGTCAGCTGCCGGCTGCTGGAGCGTGCCCGGGAGGCGGGCCTGAGTTGCTACGGGCTCAAGCCGATCGCCGCCGGCTGCGAGGAGACCGCCGACGGGTTGCGCAACGAGGACGCCGTGAATCTGATGGCGTCATCGTCGCTGGCGCTGCCCTATGACGTGGTCAATCCGGTGGCGCTGAAAGCGGCCATCGCGCCGCACATCGCCGCCCGGCAGGAGGGGCGTCGGATCAGCCTGTCGCAACTGGCCGGCTATGTGCGCGGTGCCCTGAGCAGCCATCCGGCGGATCTGGTACTGGTGGAGGGCGCCGGCGGCTGGCGGGTGCCGCTCAACGACCGGGAAATGCTGTCCGCGCTGGCGGTGGAGCTGAACCTGCCGGTGATCCAGGTGGTGGGGATGAAGCTCGGCTGCATCAGCCACGCGCTGCTCACCGCCGAGGCGATCCAGGCGGACGGGCTGCGCTATACGGGCACGGTGGCCAACTGTTTCGGTGAGATGGACGTGCGGGAGGAAAATCTGATCACCCTGCGGCAGCACCTGCCGGGGGCGTTCACGGTGATTTAGCGCCCGGCGTGGCCGGGCGCCGCCGCCGTCGTCAGACGTTCGGGTTCAGGGTGTAGGTGCCGGTCACGCTGGCTTGGTCGAGAATGTGCCCCTGCATGGCTTCCACCACCTGGGGGCCGCGAATTTCACCGCTCAGGCCCAGGGACGTCACGTCCAGCGCGTAGACGGTGAAGGTGTAGTGGTGCAGCCGCTCGTCGTTCCAGGGCGGGCAGGGGCCGTCATAGCCGCCATAGACGCCTTTCATGTCCGGGTCGCCGGCCAGGAAGTCGGTGTAGTCGTTGGCGCCGCGAATGCCTTTCGCGGTTTGCCCGATCTCCTTGCCGCGCGGCACCACGCCGTCGGCGTCCTCGCCTTCATCGATCTGCCGCACGTCGGCGGGAATATCCACCAGAACCCAGTGGTAGAAATCCGCCCGGGGCAGATCCGCGGGCACGGTCTTGCCGTCCTGGTTCACGTCGGAGGCATCGGTGGGCGCGTCCGGGTCCACCACCAGCAGGGCGAAGCCACGGGTGCCTTCCGGTACACCGTCCCACACCACCTTGGGGTTGCGGTTGTCGCTCAGGCTCATGTGTTCTTTGGGATCGGGTACCGCGAATGCGAACGGGCCGGGAATCGGCTGGCCTTCGTTCACGCCTTCCACAGTAATGCGCATGCTCTCCTCCTGATTGGCTTAAAAGTGCCGTCTCTACAATACGGCCTACCCCCAGCATTGCGTCTCCGGCACCGGTAATTCAAGCCCCGTGCGCCTTCGATTTCACGCAACGGTCCGACGTACCTGTCATCGCCTTGTCAATCTTCGCTGGGCGTTTACAGGGTTTTACAGAGCGCAACAGTTTAGTACGGCCGTGCAACTGTTTAAGTGCAACTTCCTGCTTACGCTTTGCCTGGATTCTTTTTATTAGGGGAGATCGGGGTATGGATCGCAAGCGTCGTCGTCTGGTACAGGCCATGGCCGTGGGCAGTGCCGCCACCTGGGTAGCCGGTTGTGGTGGGGGGAGTTCATCCGATTCGCCGCCGCCGTCCTCGGCGGCGCCCAATCAACCGGAAACGCCGGAGACCCCGGCGCCCTCGGAGCCCCGGGTTCCGCGGGTGGACTTTTCCCACGGGGTGGCGTCCGGTGATCCGCTCGCCGACCGGGTGATGCTGTGGACCCGCGTTACCCCTCGGGAGGAAACGTCGGGCCCGATACCGGTGACCGTCACGGTGGCCCGGGACGCGGCGCTGCTGGATCCGGTGGCGCGCTTCGAGACCCAGGCCGACGCCGAGCACGATTTCTGCGTCAAACAGGACGCCACCGGGCTGGAAGCGGGGCGCTGGTATTACTACCGGTTCAGCGTGGCGGACCAGCGTTCGCCCATCGGCCGGACCCGCACCTTGCCGGCGGCGGACCGCTACGTGGACCGGGCCCGGTTCGCGGTGGTCTCCTGCGCCAACATTTCCCACGGCTACTTTTCCGTCTACAAGACCCTGGCCGAGCACGGCGATCTGGATTTCGTGCTGCACCTGGGCGACTACCTGTATGAATACGGCATCGGCGAGTACGGCGACGTGCCCGACCGGGACCCGGTGCCGCCCCACGAAATGGTGACCCTGGAGGATTACCGCCAGCGCCACGCCCAGTACAAGGGCGACGTGGACCTGCAGGCGGTGCACCAGCAATACCCGATGATCGTGATCTGGGACGACCACGAAAGCACCAACGACAGCTACCAGGACGGCGCCGAGAACCATCAGCCGCTCACCGAAGGCGACTGGGAGACGCGCAAGAACATCGCCCGCCGGGTGTATTTCGAATGGATGCCGATCCGCGAACAGAACCCGGGGGATTTCGCCACCATTTACCGGCGCTTCCAGTTCGGCGACCTGATCGACCTGAGCATGCTGGACACCCGCCTGGAGGGCCGCGACGAGCCCCTGTCGTTGCCCTTCGACCCGGCCCGCAACGACCCGGAGCGGCGTCTGATCAGCGACACCCAGATGCAGTGGCTGCTGGACGGCCTGAGCGCGTCCACCGCCCGCTGGCGGTTCATCGGCCAGCAGGTGATGTTCGCCCAGCTCAACATCGCCGAGATTCCTTCGCTCAACGAGCACGCGCCGCAACTGCGCGGCAATCTGTCGGCCATCAACATGGATCAGTGGGACGGCTACGCCGCGGACCGCTTGAAGATTCTCAACCACCTGGACGACAACAACATCGACAACGTGGTGATCCTCACCGGCGATATCCATACCTCCTGGGCCAGCGAAATCTATCGCAATCCGGGCACCTTGCTCGGCGACCTGTTTGACGCGCCCCTGGCCGCGGAATTCGTCACCCCGGCGGTGACCAGCCCGGGCTTTCCGGAAGGCGCGGCGGAGCTGGCCGGCGTCGCCGTGCCGGTGGTCAACCCGCACATCCGCTATGTGGAAGCCAAATCGCGCGGTTTCATTCTGATGGACGTGAACCACCAGCGTGCCCAGGCGGAATTCTATTACGCCCGCGACATCGAGTCCTTCGACCTGCGCGGGCAGATCGACGAAAGCAAAACCAAATTGGTGGCGGTGTACAGCGGTGACAGCCGGCTGCGCGAAGAAGGCCTGCGGCCCTCGCGCCCGCGCACCCTGCGCACCGCACTGTTCCACCCGCCGGCACCGGCGAGCGCATCCACGGAGGAGATGGCATGAACTGGACAATCCAACGACTGGCGCTGGCCGCCGCCCTGGGCCTGACCCTGGCCGCCTGCGGCGGCGACAGCGGCAGCGACGGCGGCGCCACGCCGCAGCCCAATGAGCCCGAGGAGCCGGAAACCCCGGTGGACCCGGAGCCGGAACCGGAACCCACGGTGCTGGAGCGGGTTCGCTTCCTGACCATCGGCGATTCCGGCAGCGGCTCGGACGGCGCCTACGCGGTCGGCCAGGCAATGGCGGATATCTGTGCCGTGAAACTGGGCGCGGAAAACGACCCCGAGCGGGCCGGCTGTGATTTCGTGGTCGGCCTCGGTGACAACATTTACGAGTCCGGTGTCACCAGCGTCGACGACCCGCAGTTCGAAGAGAAATTCGAGCTGCCGTTCGAGCCGGTGGACCTGCCGTTCTATCTGGTGCTGGGCAACCACGACAACACCGCCTATGTGGGCGGCGACGGCGCCGGCAACGCGCGCGGTGAATTCCAGGTGGACTACACCTACTTCGACGGCCGTCTGTCGGACCGCTGGATCATGCCGGACCGCTATTTCCAGCAGGACGCCGGCGAGACCGAGAGCGGCGCGCCGCTGGTGTCGCTGTTCGCGCTGGACTCCAACCCGATCGCCGGCGGCTTCGCCGACGCGGACCTGGATTACGCCTACCACACCTACGGCATCAACCAGCTGAACTGGGCGGTGAGCGCCATCGGCGGCTCCCAGGCGGAGTTCAAGATCGGCCTGGCGCACCATCCCTACCTGTCCAACGGCACCCACGGCAACGCCGGCAACTACGACGGCGTGCCCAGCGAGATCCTGCCGGTGCTGGCGGGCGACCGCTGGCGGGCGTTCATGGAAGAAGCAGTCTGCGACAAGACCGATTTCTTCTTCGCCGGCCACGACCACGATCTGCAGGTGCTCGACGCGGTGCCCGAGTGCGGCCGCACCGAGTTCGTGGTCAGCGGCGCCGCCAGCAAGACCCGCAGCCTGGACGACCCGGAGCGCAACCAGGCGCCGTTCCAGATCGGCGACGTCTACGGTTTCTTCTGGATGGAAGCGGTGGAAGCGGACAGCCAGGCCGGCACGCCGGCGCGGCTGTGCCTGGAAGCCTATGTGGTGGAGCCCGGCGTCGAGGGGCTGGGCGTGCTGGACGCCGGCCAGGCCACCCCGGCCTATCAGCGCTGCTACGACAAGCAGCCCGCCGCCGGCATCCCCGCCAGTAACGATTTCTCCAGTGATATCTTCACCAGCGGCGAGGCCTTCCCGCTGCCGCTGCCGGACGGCTTCGACGCGGACTTCAGCGGCCCCCTGCAGGCGTTCCGCGATCAACTGATCTCCGGGTTCAACCAGGCCATGGCGGGCCTGCCGGAGGGGCCGCAGCAGGAAGTGGCGGCGCAGATTCTGGCCGGGCTGGATACGCTGTTCAGCGCCCTGGACGGCGCCGCGGCGGCGATCTCCGGCGGCGACGACGCGGATATGAGCCAGGCGTTCCAGGGCGCGTTGGCGGCGTCCCAGCAGTTGGAAGCGATCGACACCAGTGTGTTGCCGGCGCCGTTTGACCAGCTCGGCGGTGCCTTCCAGGCGCTCAGTGAAGGGTTCGGCAACAGCGCCGACTTTGAGGGCGAGTCCTCCGGCACCTTGCAGGACGTGGCGTTCCTGGCCGGCCCGCTGGTGCAGCTGGCGCGCAACCTGGACAACATCGTCGACGGCGTCGACGAGCAGACCCCGGACGTGCCGGTGTTGTCCGGTCTCACCAAGGTGCTGTCCAGCGTGTCGCTGGGTCTGGCCAACACCCTGGAGCAGTTGGTGCTGCTCGACACCAGCGCCACCGGCGAGCAGTTGGTGGGCACCATCCAGCTGGTGCTGGAGCAGGTGGTCAACGACGTGCTGTGGCTGGAGAGCGTCGATCAGGCCACCTTGCCCGGCAACCTGGTGTCCACCGCGCTGGCGTTTCTCACCCGGGAAGTCACCGAGCAACTGGATCGCGGTTTGAGCCCGCTCAGCGGCCTGCTGGACCTGCTCTCGCCGGTGACCAACCTGCTCTCCGGATTGCTCGGCTTTCTCTAGCGGCCGGTCCGGCTAGTCCCGCTGGCACAGCCAGTCGGCGATCATCGCCCAGCTCTCCTGCTGGGCGGTGGCGCCGCCGAGAATGCCCATGTGGCCGCCGGGGATGGTGACGTAGGTCTTGTCCCGGCTGCCCACCAGGGTATCCATGGCGTGGCTGCAATCGCGAGTGACAATGGGGTCGCCGGCGCCGGTGATATTGAGAATGCTGGCCTGCACGCGGCTCAGCTGGCCGCCGCCGCCGGGCATCGGCAGCTGGCCCCGGGCCACCACATTATCCACCCACAGATAGTGAATGATGTCCTGAATCACGCCGCCGGGGTAGGCGACCATGTCGTTCAGGAAAGCGCCATTGGTGGCGTGGGCGCTGACGAAATCCCGGTCGTGCAGGTTCTTCACCAGGTTCCAATAGCCCTGCACGCTGGCCACCGGGTTGGTCAGCTTGAACGCCAGGCTGTTGGCCCACCCCGGTGACCGCAGCCAGGCCGGATTGAGGTCATGGGCGCGCAACCCGGTACGCCGGCGCAGCCACTTCAGGTTGCGGCTCAGGCGCCGGTACTGTTTGCCCAGGGCGCCGTTGCGGTGATAGTCCGTGGGCGTGCCCACCAGCACCAGATTGGCGAGGTCCGGGTCCTGCCCGAGCCCCGCGTAGCAGAGGCTGAACAGGCCGCCGAAGCTCCAGCCGTGCAGGCTCAGGCGGCGCTCGCCGCTGTGCTCGCGCACCCGTTCCAGCAGCGCCGGCAGCTTTTCCGCGAAGTAGGTGGCCAGGCTGTGATGGTTTTCCGCCCGCCCGGGCCGCCCCCAGTCCACCAGGTAGAGCTCGAAGCCCCGTGCGCGCAGATAGCGCACCAGGCTGCGCCGCGGGAACAGATCGTAGATCAGCATGTTCACCGCCAGCGGCGGCACCAGCACCAGCGGCGTACGCTGGGTGCGGGTACTGACCGGCACCACGTCGCCGTTGTCCAGTTCGATCTCGGTGTCCCGCAGCGGCGGGTAATAGCGCAACTGCACCAGGCCGTCATCGCTGATCACCTGAAAAGGCGTGGCGTCGGCCTGCACCAGGGCGTCGCTGCGGAACAGGCGCTGGCCGGCGTTGCCGAGCCAGCGGCGGGCGGATTTCAGAGACGGCACCGAGGGCGCCGACAACATGGCCATGATTCAATCCTGCGAGCCGTTTTCGGGGCCGCGAAGTGTAGCGGGGAGGATCGAAACTGGCCGTCGCCGAAGCGACATGGGCGCCTGGCGCCGGGGTAAAACTAGAAGATGCCGGAATCCAGCCCGGCGGCCATGTACATGCCCAGCTCTTCCACCTGGTCGGCGAAGGCGTCCTGCCACTCGCCCTTGCACACCAGCGGGTCCTGCACCCAGTTCCAGCGCAGGCCGGTGACGATCGATTCCACCGCCCGTCGGGTGCCGGTGCCGTCCAGGCCGGCGCGGATATAAAGCGCGCAGGGCAGCCCCTGCTTGTCGTCGATCACCGCGTAGTAGGTGCGGTCAAAGAAGTCCTTCAGCGCGCCGCTCATGTAGCCCAGGTTCTCGGTGGTACCGAGCAGAATGGCGTCGCAGGCGAGCACGTCCTCCGGACCCGCCTCCAAGGGCGGCTTCCAGGTCACCGACACCTGCTCGATGTCCGGGTGGCCGGCCCCCTTCAGGGCCGCGTCCACCAGCCGGCGGGTGTTCGGCGACGGCGCGTGCGCGACGATCAGTAGCTGTTTGCGATTACTCATGGGCTCAGTGTAGGTCATCCGGCGGTGAGTCTCATCGTTCCTCTCATCATCTTCGCCGTTGAGAGTCCGGCTTGCTTTTGTGACAAGCCTCACATAAAAAGGTCGGGCTATATTCAGGAAAGTGCTTATAAAAGGGAGATAAGAATGAAACGTTTAGTTTTGGGGGTGGCGATTACCGTGATGGCGCCCGCCGCATTGGCGTCATCGAATCTGGATTCTTCTATCTATGTGGCGGCGGAGTTCACGCACACGGATTTTGGTATTTCCAAATCTGACTTCCCTGCCATGTCAGTGGGCGGGACCACCTTCGCGCCGACGGATGTCGATTCGCGGGATAGTGGTACCCATTTCCTGGTCGGTCTGCGACCGCACAGGAATTTTTCTTTTGACGTGGGGCGTATTGATTTCGGCGATGCATCCGTCACGTACCAGCCTTTCAGTATTGAGAGTGAGGTCTCGGTGGACGGGCTGGCATTGGGGGCGAACGCCTTGTTCCCGCTACACAACCAAGTCACTTTGTTCGCCCGGGTCGGGATGCTTGACTGGGATCTGGACGTGGAAGGCAGCGCAGCCGGCACGACTCTGGTAACCGGCGGCGATGATGGCTCCGACCCGTTCATGGGGGCCGGCTTCCTGTTCGGGTGGGACGCATTGAAGTTCCGGGGCAGTTTTACCCGTTATGAGATCGACGGCGACGACCTGGACACCTTTAGCGCGGGCTTGCAGTACTTCTTCGCTATCTAGCGTCGGTTCATTGCGCGTTAGCGAGAGGGCTCTCTCCATCGGGGACGCCGTCGCCCCGGGGGCCAGACAACCGCGAGGACCATTCTACTGCAAGGCAAGCTCCCACAATCCGCGCTTTGTAGAATGGTCCGGGCGGCGTTTCTGACCCGTGGCGGTTCCGCTGCCCAGTGAGCGGGGCAATGGTGGTGCCTGGAGGGAGATGTTTGGCCATGGACGGCCAAACTAACAGCGATCAGGGAAGACTTGAGCGGTCCCGGAAGGCACCACCATTGCACCGCGTCCCTGATGGAGGGTTCCAATGGTGATCAAAAGAGCTGCCGCTAAAGCGCGGAAAACCTGAATCTAATCAATGTAATCCAGGGGCAGGGCGGAAGTGTCGATCACCCGGCGCATGACGAAGCTGGANTGGACGCCGCTGACGCCCTCGATGCGGGTGATCTTGTTNAGCAGGAACTGCTGGTAATGGTCGATATCCGGCACCACCACCTTNAGCAGGTAGTCCGCNTCCTGGCCGGTGACCAGATAGCACTGCTGCACTTCCGGGTACTCGCCCACGGTGGCTTCGAAATTGGCGAAGCGCTCCGGGGTGTGGCGGTCCATGCTGATCTGGATCATCACGGTGAGNTCNAGCCCCAGCTTGCGCGGNTCGAGCACGGTTTCCCGGCGCAGGATCACGCCCGCCTGTTCCAGCTTCTGCACACGCCGCGAGCAGGGTGAGGGGGACAGGCCGACCTGTTCCGCCAGCTGCTGGTTGGTGAGGCCGCCGTCCTGCTGCAAGGCGCGCAGGATACGCACGTCGGTACGGTCGAGATTTGCCGGTTTTTCCTTGGCCACGCAATAAACCCTCGCGTTTCGGTGGTTTCTGGCTCTTTCATTGCTAAAAGTGGCGAATATTCCGGGAAAAAGCAAGCACATTGCCGGGCCAGGCGCCTAGACTGTGTCCTGTCGCTGCGGGAAGGCCATAAGCCGGACCGCAGTCGGTCACGGGCCTCCGCCTTACCGGGCGGGGGTCGGTACCGAACCCAACGCCACGGCTTGATCAGCCGCGCGGCCAACACACCGGCGATCCCGGACCCGGCCCAGGCATACCGAATTCAAGGAGTCCGTCATGAGTTTTGATCATCGCAAATACGCGCCTTTCCCCGTCGTCGATAAGCCGGACCGCCGCTGGCCGTCCCGCCGCATCGAGAAAGCCCCCCTATGGGCGGCGGTGGACCTGCGCGACGGCAACCAGGCGTTGATCAAGCCGATGAACGTGGCTCAGAAGAAGCGCTTTTTCCAGTTGCTGGTGGAGCTCGGCTATAAGGAAATCGAGGTGGGTTTCCCGTCCGCCAGTCAGATTGACTACGATTTCTGCCGGGCCCTGATCGAGGATGACCTGGTGCCCGACGACGTCAGCATCCAGGTGCTGACCCAGGCGCGCCAGGAACTGATCGAGCGCACCTTCGAATCGCTGCAGGGCGCCAAGAAGGCGATCGTCCACATCTACAACGCCACCTCGCCGACGTTCCGTCAGCAGGTGTTCAATGTGGACAAAGAGGGCTGCAAGAAGATCGCCGCCCAGGCCGCCCAGTGGGTGCGGGATTGCGCCGCCGCCCAGCCGGACACCGACTGGAGCTTCCAGTATTCACCGGAAACCTTCAGTGCCACCGAGACCGATTTCGCCATTGAGGTGATCGACGCGGTCAACGACGTGTGGCGCCCGGATCAAGGCCAGCGGGTGATCATCAACCTGCCGGCCACCGTGGAAGTGAGCACGCCCAATGTGTTCGCCGACCAGGTGGAAACGGTCAACGACAACATCCGTTACCGCGAGCACGTGCTGATCAGCGTCCACACCCACGACGACCGTGGCTGCGGCGTGGCGGCGGCGGAACTGGCGGTGATGGCCGGCGCCGACCGGGTGGAAGGCACCCTGCTGGGCAACGGCGAGCGCACCGGCAACATGGACCTGGTGACCGCGGGCATGAACCTCTATGCCCAGGGCATCGACCCGGAAATCGACTTCTCGCGCATGAAGGAGATCATCGCGCTGGTGGAGGAGATCACCGAGATCCAGACTCATCCGCGTCACCCGTACGCCGGCGATCTGGTGTTCACCGCCTTCTCCGGCAGTCACCAGGATGCGATCCGCAAGTGTCTGGCCCAGTACAAGCCGGGTGACACCTGGCGCGTGGCGTACCTGCCCATCGACCCCCACGATCTGGGCCGCCGCTACGAGGAAGTGGTGCGCATCAACTCCCAGTCCGGCAAGGGCGGCGTCGCCCATGTGCTCGAGCGGGACTTCGGCCTGACGCTGCCGCGCTGGTTGCAGCAGGAGCTGGCGCTGGTGGTGCAGCAGGACGCCGAGGAAGACGGCGGCGAGATCACCGGCGAGCGCATTCATCGTCGCTTTAACGGCGACTACCTGAACGTGCCGGCGGGTTGGACGCTGCGCTCCTACGATCTGCACCGCACCGACGCCGGCGTCAAAGCCAGCATCAGTGTCGGCGAAAAAGGCGACACCGTGGATCTCAACGGTCAGGGTGAAGGGGCGGTGGGCGCCCTGGTGGACGCGCTCAACCGTCGCCACGGCTGGCAGATCCGCGTGGAGGCTTTCGATGAGTCGTCCCTGGGCGATGACACCGAAGCCAACGCCATGGCCTGTGTGCGGGTGCGTGTCGGTGAGCGGGTGCAGAGTGCGGTGGCGCTGGCCGCCGACACCACCGCCGCGGCGTTGCAGGCGATCCTGTGCGCCGCCGGTCGGGTGGCGGAAACCGCCGACGTGGAGGCGCCGGCCCGGGCCCAGGCCTGAGCCGCCGCCGGTTCAGATCTCCAGAAACGTCTCCAGAACCCGGCCCAGGCGTCGCTGCGCGGCGCTGAAGCGGGCCGGGTCCGCGAGCATCTCCGCTTCGCTCTGAATCCAGGGCCCGTCCTTGAGTTCGTCGGCGCATTCGCGACACAGCGCGCGCGCCTCGTGTTCACCCAGTTCCAGATGAAACTGCAGCGCCAGCACCCGGTCGCCGAACCGGAATGCCTGGTTCTCACAGCCCCAGCTGCGTGCCAGATGCACGGCGCCGTCGGGAATCGCGAAGGTGTCACCGTGCCAGTGCAGTACCGGCGCGCCGTCATCGAACAGGGCGCCGATCGGATCGTGCCGCCCGGCGTCGGTGCTCTGCACCGGAAACCAGCCGATCTCCGGCTCCGGGTTGGCGGTCACCGGAGCGCCCAGCACGCGGGCGATCAGTTGCGCGCCGAGACACACCCCCAGCACATTTTTGTCCGCCGCGATGCACTGTTCGATAAAACGCTTTTCCGCCGCCATCCACGGGTAGCGGGCTTCGTCGTCGGCGCCCATGGGGCCGCCCATTACGATCAGGGTATCCAGCTGCTCCGGTTCGGGCAGCGGTTCGCCTTGGTAAAAGCGGGTGGCGGACAGTCGCGCGCCGCGCTGTCCCAGCCAGGTTTCCATGGTGCCGAGCTTTTCGAACGGTACATGGGACAAGTAGTGAACGCGCATCAGAACAGATACTCCGCTTGCAGAATCGCCAGCGCCTGCTCGCCCTCGCCGTACAGCATCAGGCGCTGCCCCTGGATCTCGAACCGCCGGGTGCGCTCCAGGGCGTCGGTGAAGGCCTGGGCCTGATCCGGGCCGCTGCAGGCGCGCTTGGTGGTGGCCAAGGCTTCCAGGGTAAGACGGCCGTCGTCGTTTTGGTAGCCGCCGGAAAGGCTGTTGCAGCCGGTGCTGCCCTTCACCCGCTGCCCCTCGCTGTGAAATACCAGGTGCGCCTGGGTGTTCTGGTCCCGGGGCGGCGGGGTCTGCTCGTCGCCCACCTGGATCAGTTTCCAGTAGGTGTCGGCGAACGGCGGCTCGGCGGTGGCGGCGTGCAGCGACAGGCTGGTCGGGCCGTCCGAGGCGCCGTTGAGTACCCGGTGGGGCGCCGTGGTGGTGAACTGCACGGCGCCGTCCAGGATCACGCGGGCGTCCACCACGTAGCGGTGCGTGTCGTCGATCATGTCGCCGTTGTAGTAGAGCCGGAACGGCATCTTGCCGTCTTCGACCACCAGGCGTGTCAGCCGTTGAACCACCGGGGTGGCGTCCGCCGCGCCCTGGTCCCGGAGGGTCAGCACCAGCACGCTGGTGTCCGGTACCTCGGCGTCGTCGGGCAGCACCACCTGGCCTTCCAGGGTGCCCACGCCGGATGCGTCGCGCCGGTAGTCACCGGCGAAGGGGCCGTCGCCGGCCAGCGTCAGGGATGGGTTCTCCAGGGTGATGGTGAGCGGGTCCTGGTTCAGGGGGTCGTCGTCGCGGGTGTTCAGGTAGCTGAGCAAAAGGGTGTCGTCGTCCTGTTTTTCCCAGCGCACGCCGCGGTGGCCGTGGTCGCCGACCAGATAGAGCTGGCCGTCGTTCTCCAGCACCAGCGCGTGCAGCGGGTTCTCGCCCTCGGGCCGCCAGATGCCGGCCAGGCCGTCGCGGGCCTCGGTGGCGTCCTCGGGCGATGGGGCCGAAACGGGCTCCACGGGTGACGGCGTGTCCGTGTTGTCACAGGCCGCGAGGGCGAACAACAACGGCAAGGCGAACCAAACAGGTCTCATAGGGCGGTCTCCGGACTACGGGAAAGCGGACGGTCGGATTGTAGTTGCGGCCGCGGGGCGGCGGATGGGGTTCAGAGTCCCCCGGCGGCGGATAAGTTCGCCGCGCCGCGGTCAGGGTGGTGGAATCCTGACCAGCGGCAGCTGCTTCTGAATCCACAGTGTGCGCTGTTCGACGTACACGGTGGTGCCGCGCACATCGTAATAGCTGGGGCGGGGCAGCAGTACCGCCAATTGCGCCGCCTGGGCCGGGCTCAGGGTTTGCGCGTCGACGTCGAAATAGTGCCGGGCGGCGGCCTGGGCGCCGAACAGGCGGTTGCCCCACTGGGCGGTGTTCAGATACAGCTCCAGGATGCGCTTCTTGGACAGGGTCGCTTCCAGCATCAGCGCGATCAAGGCCTCCTGAATCTTGCGGGCGTAGGACTTTTCACTGCTCAGGAACAGGTTCTTGGCCAGCTGCTGGGTCACCGTGGAGCCACCGGCCACCGGGCGGCCCGCTTCCTCGTTGCGCTCGATGGCATGGCGGATGCCGCGCCAGTCGAAGCCGATGTGCTCCATGAAGCGGGCGTCCTCGGAAATCAGCACCGCGCGCTTGAGGTCGTCGGCGATCTGCTCGTAGTCCCGCCACTCGTAGCGCACCGCGCCGTGCTCCCGGGCGCGCTCCATGAACGCGGTGTCGTCCGGGTTGTGGTCGCGCAGTTCCAGCACCGGGATCAGATAGCGCAACTGAGAGGCCACACCGACGGCGATCACCAGCGTCAGCGCGATGAGAAAGAATCGTTTCATACGGGAATCGGCATCCTGCTCCGCAAGAGGCTTATCTTCGCCAAAACGGCGGGCGTTGTCAGGTACTCAGTCCCCGCTTCGGTGATTTTCCCCCGTTGCCTGGTCGCCGGTGGCGCTCAGCGCGGCGACCGCCTCCCGGTTGTTGACGAACAGATTGTCTTCACCCAGCTCCGCCATCAGGCCGGTGTGGTCGAGCACGTCGCGAACCTGTTTCTTGACGCCGGAGAGCGTCAGCCGCACGCCGCGCAGGCCCAGGTCACGGCGCAGGGTGGCCAGGGTGTCGGCGCCGGTGGCGTCCATGGCGTTCATCGCCGAGGCGCAGATCAGCACCACCCGGATCTCCGGTTCGGCGCGCAGTCGCTCGCGGATAAAGCGGTCCAGCAGCGGCGCGGTGATGTAGGTCAGCGAAGCGTCCATGCGCAGCGCCAGCACCCCCGGCGCCACCGGCGGCAGGCCGTGCAGGGCACGGTCGCGCAGGGTGCCGGCGGCGTGCAGGCCCAGCTCGATCAGGCGCGGGTGCGAGCGGCGGTACAGGAAGAACAGGATCGACAGCAGGAAGCCGGTGAGTACCCCCCAGTGCAGGTAGGGCACCGAGGCCAGCGTAACCAGGAAGGTGGCGAGGCCGACCAGGCCGTCGTCCACCGAGGCCCGCCACAGGCGGACAAAGGCCATCGGGTCAAGCAGCCCGAATACCGGCACGATAATGATCGCCGCCAGGATCGCCCGGGGCAGGTGTTGCAGGTAGCCGGTGAAAAACAGCAAACACAGCAGGGTGCAGAGGGCCGCGAACAGCGCCGACCAACCGCTGGTGGCGCCCACATAGCGATTCAGCGCGGTACGGGAAAACGAGCCGCTTACCGGGAAGGCGCCGCTCAGGCCGCTGGCCACCTTGGCCAGCCCCTGGCCGACCAGCTCCTGGTTCTGGTTCCACAGCCGCCCGTCCGGCGACGGCAGCGACCGGGCGCTGGACATCGCCTCGGTGAAGCTGATCAGCGCGATGATCACCGCCGCCGGCAACAGCGAGCGATGCTGCTCCATGGTCAGGGCGTCGGGCCACTGCAGCACCGGCAGGCCCGAGGGGACGGTCCCCACCACGTCGCCGCCCAGCGCCTGAAAGCCCAGCCAGGCGCTGAGTGCGATGCCCAGCACGCACACCAGCAGGACGCCGGGAAAGCGCGGCAGGGTACGCTTCTGCAGCCATAACAGCAGTAAGGCGCTGGGCCCGAACACCAGGGTCCATAACCAGGCGGCGTCGGGGTGCAGGCCGTGGTCGGCCAGTTGTCTGAGCGCCGGGAGCAGTCCCTCACCGGAGAGGCCCAGCAGGGCGGGCAGCTGCGACACCAGAATGATCAGCGCGGCGGCGTTCAGAAAGCCGGTGATCACCGCGTTGGAGACGAAGTTGGCGATCACGCCGAGCCGCAGCGCGCCGAGCAGGAACTGGATAACGCCGGCGTAGAGGGCGAGCCAGATCGCCAGGGTCACCCAGTGCGGGCTCTCCGGCTCCGCCATCGGCGCCAGGGCCGCGTAGGTGAGCAGGCTGGTCAGCGCCACCGGACCCACCGCCAGCAGTGAAGACGACCCCCAGAGAATGCCGATGATGCCGGGCAGCAGGGCGGCATAGAGACCGGTGATCGGCGGCATCCCGGCGAGGGTGGCGTAGGCGATCGCCTGCGGAATCAGCACCAGACCCACGGTGATACCCGCGACCGCGTCCTTGCGCAGCGCCGGCCCGGTGGGACGGGGCCATTGCAGGAAGGGCAACACAGCTTGGATCCAGGACGTCATTAAAAAAAGCTCCGCAGGCCGCTCGCCGGGGCGCCTGGACGCGGTGAGCGTCGGCGCGGCAGGAAAATTTAATGGTACTAAATTATTTTTGCCGCTTGAAGCGCGAGCAGGGTCCGGAAACAAAAAAACCCGGGCGGGGCCCGGGTTTTTCGGTGTTGGTGGAGGCGGGGGGGATCGAACCCCCGTCCGCCAGCAATCCGCCTGTAGATCTACATGCTTAGTCGTGTCTATTGATTTAAGTGGCTGCGGCCCGACAGACAGGGCGCAGTCACCGAGTCCCTAAAGGTTTTAACAGCGCCATCCGGGACGGACTTTGCTGCGAGCCTGTGTAGCGATGCTCGCCTCACTTCCCCACAGGCTGGGTCGTTTGGCGATAAGCAGGGTTTAAGCTGCTAGTGCGTAAGTATCGTCGTTTGCGATTACTTTAATGTGCCACAAGGTATTTACGAGCATTGCGACGCTACTCGACATGCACCACAGGTTTCTTTACCGGCGTCGAATCCATGTCGCCCCCTGTTGTGTCAGCCGTCTACGCTGNTGCGGNCATTGTAGGAGATGGGGACGCGGAAGTCGAAGACAAGAGGGTGGTGTTTTTCGCTATAACAGTGCTTTACAAATATTGTCCGACAATCAAACCGGCTGATATGGGTTTGTCATATTGAGGGTGCATCATCGGGGCTGTGTCGCAGTGGATGCGACCACAATGAGCCATTCATTGAGGAGTGGAAACGATGAAGACGATCAACCATCTTTGGGCGCCGGTGGCGGCGCACCCGCTGCTGGCCCGGACCCTGCAACTGGTGCTGACTCTGGCCCTGTACGCCGGCGGTGCTTACGCGGTCGCTCTGGTGAGCGGCGACGCGCGCATCCCGCTGGTGCTGTACGCGGTGTACTTCCTGCCCGCGGTGCTGCGGTCCTGGTTGCAGTTCTACTGGCGCCTGCGTGATGACGTGAAGTCGCTGGGCGGACACCGCGGCAAGACCAACAAGGCGCTCTAGGGCGCCTCGAACGGACGCTTCCGCCGGCTCAGCGCTGGCGGAGGATGCGCTGTTTCTGCCGTTTCCAGTCGCGCTCGCGTTCGGTGGCGCGCTTGTCGAACTTCTGTTTGCCCTTGGCCAGGGCGATGTCCAGTTTCACCAGGCCGCGCTTCCAGTGCAGGTTCACCGGCACGCAGGTGAAGCCGTCCTTTTGCACGCCACTGAACAGCCGCGCCAGCTCCTTGCGGTGCAGCAGCAGCTTGCGGGTGCGCTGGGGGTCCGGCACGGAGTGGGTGCTGGCGGTGGGCAGGGGCTCTATCCGGGCGCCGAACAGGAACGCCTCGCCCTCCTTGAGCATCACGTAGGATTCGGTCAGGTTGCCCTTGCCCTCACGCAGCGCCTTCACCTCCCAGCCTTGCAACGACAGGCCGGCCTCGAAGAATTGTTCCAGGTGATAGTCGAAGCGCGCTTTGCGGTTTTGCGCAATGGCGTTCGGAGACGATTGTTTTTTCGGTTTGCCCATGGGGCGGCGATTATAGAGAGTGGCCGCGGCCCTGGCGAGGGCCGTGGCACTTGTTTCTGCGCCCGGGCGGGTAAGCGGTTACGTACCCGCGCTTGAGCGGCCTGGCGAAAATCAAGACAATGGCCCGATTGCGTCGAGGGGTAAGTTGCCGATGAAGAAGGAATACAAGCCGGTCCACGGTATGTGGACCAGCCGGTGGGTCTTTATTCTCGCCGCCACGGGCTCCGCCGTGGGATTGGGTAATATCTGGCGGTTTCCCTACATCACCGGGGAGTACGGCGGTGGCGCCTTCGTGGTGCTTTATCTGCTCTGCATCGCCCTGATGGGGATTCCGATCATGGTGGCGGAAGTGATGCTCGGCCGCCGTGGCGGCCTGAGCCCGATCCACACCATGTCGAAGCTGGCGGAGCAGAGCAAGGTGACGCGCCGCTGGGCGGGCATCGGTTACCTGGGCGCGTTGTCGGGCTTTTTGATCCTGTCTTTCTATTCCGCGGTGGCCAGCTGGGCGCTGATCTATGTCTGGGAAGCGGCCCAGGGCGTGTTCCAGGGCATCACGGCGGTGCAGTCCAAGGCGCACTACGAGGACATGCTGGCCAATCCCTGGCTGCTGCTGGGCTCTCACACCCTGTTCATGGTGATCACCATGGGCGTGGTGGCGCTGGGCGTGAAACAGGGCCTGGAGCGCGCCGTGCGCGTGCTGATGCCGGTGCTGTTCGCGCTGCTGGTGGTGCTGATCGGCTATGCCTCCACCACGCCGGGTTTCGCCGAAGGCGTGGGTTTCCTGTTCGCGTTCGATTTCTCCAAGCTGTCCGGCGAGGCGGTGATCGTGGCGCTGGGCCAGGCGTTTTTCACCCTGAGCCTGGGGATGGGCGCGATCATGGCCTACGGCGCTTACATGCCCCGCGAGATCAAGGACAAGAGCGGCCGTTCTCGGCCGGTGTCCATTGTCTCCTCGGTGGTCACCATCGCCGTGCTGGACACCCTGGTGGCGCTGGGCGCCGGCCTGGCCATGTTCCCGCTGCTGTTCACCGGCGGTCTGGAAGTCGGCCAGGGGCCGGGCATGATGTTCGTGACCCTGCCGCTGGCGTTCGGGCAGATGCCCGGCGGGCTGCTGTTCGGCACCCTGTTCTTCGTGCTGGTGGTGTGCGCGGCCTGGAGCTCCTCGATTTCCCTGGGCGAGCCGATGGCCGCCTGGCTGGTGGAGCGCGGTCTGGGGCGCGGCACGGCGGCGCTGGCGGTGGGTCTGGCGGCCTGGCTGCTGGGCGTCGGTTCGGTGCTTTCCTTCAACGTCTGGAAGGAGCATGAATTCCTGGTCGGCACCTTCTTCGACAATATCGAGTTCCTGTCCACCAGCGTCATGCTGCCGCTGGGCGGGCTGTTGATCGCCATCTTCGCCGGCTGGGTGATGAAGGAGACCCATGCCCGCAAGGAGCTGGCGATGAAGAGCTTCCCGCTCTATCTGATCTGGCGGGCGCTGGTGCGGGTGGTATCGCCGACGGCGGTGATCGCCCTGTTTATCTACTCCCTCTGGTCGGTGCTGGCGGCGGACGACGGCAGCGCCGAGGCCGGCGCCGACGGCGACCCGGTGGAACAAACCGCGCCCGCTGACCAGGAGACACGCTGATGGCCACGGATCGGCTGCATGTGGAGGTGGTCTACGCGCTGCCCGAGAAGCAGCGGCTGATCGCGCTGGACGTGCCCGCCGGGACCACCATGCTGGAGGCGGCCCGTGAGTCGGGCATCGCCGAGCATTTCGAGGGGCTGGATCTGGAGCGNGCCGCCATGGGCGTGTTCGGCAAGGCGGAGCCGGCGCCGGCGNAGCGGGTNCTGANGGACGGTGAGCGTGTGGANATCTACCGGCCGCTGAAGATCGANCCCAAGGCGGCGCGCAAGGCCCGCGCGCAGCGGGCCGGCAAGGACTAGCTGCGCGGGATCGGTACNGAGGTGGCGTCCGGGGTGGTCTGGGTGCCCGGGTCCGGGGCCGGATCGTTGAGCGGCTCCGGATCGACCACGTTGTCTTCCTTGCGGTCGCGGGCNCGCTGNTCCAGNTCCCGGTCGCGNCGGCCGGAGGTGCGCTCACGCACGTTTTCCACCGGCTCGCCGTCGTAGTGGCTGTACTGGCCCCCTTCGAAGAACACCACGATCTGCTGTTCCACGGTTTCCGCGTTACCGGTCTGGTAATGCAGNAAATAGAACCAGGTGTCCGGCGTGAACGGGTCGGTCAGCGTNGGCGGACCGAGCACGAANCGCACCTGTTCCGGCGTCATTCCCGGCTCCAGGTCGGCGAGCATCTCCCCGGTAACCACGTTACCCTGAGGAATATCNATACGATATACCCCCGGGAAGCGCAGGGAACTGCAACCGGCCAGCAGGACGGTCAATAACAGCGATAGTGCAATGAACCTTGGCATGGTGTTTCGACTTGGCATAATGTTCGGGCGATAATACAGACTTGGCAACAGGGGACAAGGTTCCCGAGAGAACCGGNCATNCNCNACGGCGGCATACGGAGCAAAGACATTGGATAATCAGGATCTTAGAAAAGCGGGTCTGAAGGTGACCCTGCCGCGGATGAAAATTCTGCAGCAGNTGGAATCCTCCGAAGAACGCCATCTCAGCGCCGAGGACATCTACAAGGCTTTAATGGATACCGGCGAGGACGTGGGNCTGGCCACNGTNTACCGGGTNCTGACCCAGTTCGAGCAGGCCGGCATCGTGCTGCGCCACAATTTCGAGGGCGGCTCCGCCGTNTTCGAGCTGGCCGATGANGAGCACCACGACCATATGGTGTGCATGGAGACCGGCGAAGTGGTGGAGTTCATGGACGAAGAGATCGAGAACCGCCAGCACATGATCGCCGAGAAGCACGGCTACGANATCGTCGATCACTCNCTGGTTCTCTACGTCAAACCGAAGGNCAAAAAGCGCTNACNNNGGCGCCGGGNCCCCNCNCTAGGCCACCCGCTGACCCTTGTCCAGCATCTCGCGGGCATGGGTGAGGGTGGANTCCGTNATCTCNACGCCNCCCAGCATGCGGGCNACTTCCTCCACCCGGGCCCCGGTATCCAGGCTCTGGATGCGGGTATGGGTGGTGTCCTTNCCCTGAATCTTGTGCACCTGCCAGTGCTGGTGNCCCTGGGCGGCGACCTGCGGCTGGTGNGTGATGCACAGCACCTGGGCGTGNTCGCCCAGTTCGCGCAGCAGGCGGCCGACGATCTCCGCCACGCCACCGCCGACNCCCACGTCCACCTCGTCGAAGACCAGGCTGGGCACGGTCAGGTTGCGCGCGCAGATCACCTGNATCGCCAGGCTCACCCGNGACAGCTCGCCGCCGGAGGCNACCTTGGCCAGGGCCCGTAGCGGCTGCCCCGGGTTGGCGGAAAAGCGGAANTCCACCTCTTCCAGGCCGTCCGGCCCGGGTTTGCTCTCTTCCAGCACGGTTTCCAGGCGCGCCGCCTTCATGCCCAGCGCCTTGAGCTGCTTCTGGATTTGCTGGGTCAGGCGGGTGCCNGCCTCCCGNCGGCGCCGGCCCAGGGCGCGGGCGCTTTCCATNTAGGNTTCGCGGGCCGNCTGCTCGGCGGCGGCGAGCGCNTCCAGNTGCTCGTCGAAATGCTCCAGGGTGTTCGCTTCCTCGGCCAGCTTGCGNTGNTGNTCAATCAGTTCCTCGGGGCGCAGGCGGTGTTTGCGCGCCAGCGTGTAGGTCTGGTCGAGCCGNTCTTCCACCTGGCTGAGNCGCTGCGGGTCCAGNTCCAGCTTTTCCAGATANTGNCGNAGGTCGTCGGCGGCGGCCTCCACCTGCAGGCGGGCGGATTCCACCGTGTCNNANACCGTGGCCAGGGCGTCGTCGCTGCGGCGNGCCTCNTCCACCCAGTGGCTGACCTGGCCGAGCTGATCGTTGCAGGTNCCNTCGTCGCCGTCGTANAGNGCGGTGACCGCCTGCTGGCAGAGCCGTATCAGCGCTTCCGCGTTGCCCAGGCGCTGNTGCTCCTGTTCCAGTTCCGGCAGCTCCCCTTCGNTGAGCGCCAGGGCGTCCAGCTCCTCGAGCTGAAANCGCAGCAGTTCCTGCCGCTCGGTTTGCTCGCGGGCGCNGGCCAGNGCNTNNTCGTGGGCGCGGCGGGCCTTCTGCCAGGCGCGCCAGTGNTCGCGCACCTGCTCCGCCTGNGCGCCGGCCTCGGCGAANTTGTCCAGNAACTGGCGGTGGGTNTCCTTGCGCAGCAGNGCCTGGTGCTCATGCTGGCTGTGGATGCTGATCAGCATCTCGCCGAGCTCCCGGACCTCGGTGAGCGGCGTGGGGGTGCCGTTGATGTANGCCCGCGAGCGNCCGTCCGCNCGCACNGTGCGGCGCAGCAGGCANTCGTTGCCGTTGTCCAGTTCCCGCTCGCCCAGCCAGGCCCGGGCCGCCGGGTTGTCNGCCACNTCGAAGGTNGTNAGCACTTCCGCGCGGTCGCAGCCGGGGCGNACCACGGCGCTGTCGGCCCGTTCACCCAGGGTCAACGACAGNGCGTCGATGATCACCGACTTGCCGGCGCCGGTCTCGCCGCTGATCACGGTAAGGCCGGGCTCGGGCTCCAGCTCGAGCTGGTCGACGGTGGCGAAGTGGCGAACGCTGAGGTGCGTGAACATGGACTGTCCTTTTGGCCAGTAGTGNGTCGATATTAGGCGATTCCGGCGGCCAGTGTAAGCCCCGTTTCTGGACGACGGNGCGTCGGTNTGCGGAGAATNNCCCTTCCGTGGTTATACTGAGGNTTCATCACGGGTAATAGAAGTATGGCCAAGTTGGAATTGAACGAACGCAAACANCGGTTGNTGATGGCGCTGGTGGAGCGNCACATNCGCCACGGCCAGCCGGTGGGCTCCAAGACCCTGGCCACCGGCAGCGGCCTGGCGGTCAGCCCGGCCACCATCCGTAACCTGATGGCGGAACTGGAAGACATGGGGTTGCTGGCCAGCCCCCATACCTCCGCCGGCCGGGTGCCCACCGAACGCGGCTACCGGCTTTACGTGGACACCCTGTTGGCGTCCAGCACCATGGAGCGCCCGGATAACGCCCGCCTGCGCGACGAGCTGCGCCAGATGCTGGCACCGGACCAGTCGCCCGAGGCGCTGGTCTCCCAGGCCTCGCGCAGCCTGGCGGAACTGACCCGCATGGCGGGCCTGGTGGCGGTGCCGCGCCGTGACGTGACCACCCTGCGGCAGGTGGAGTTTCTGCCCCTTTCCGGCCAGCGGGTGCTGGTGGTGCTGGTGGTCAACCGCTCCGAGGTGCAGAACCGCATTATCCAGACCAGCCGGGACTACACCGAGGTGGAGCTGCGCCAGGCCGCCAACTACATCAACAAGACCTACGCCGGCTGCGACCTGGACAATATCTGCGAGGGGCTGCTGAGCACCATGGACGCGGACCGCGCGCAGATGGACGTGCTCATGCAGGCGACCATGGACATCGCCGGCAAGGCGCTGCGCCAGGACCGCAAGGACTCCGATTACGTGGTGTCCGGGGAATCCAATCTGCTGGAAGGCGGCCAGATGGACAGCATCGAGAAGGTCCGCGATCTGTTCGACGCCTTCAACCGCAAGCGCGACATCCTGCATTTGCTGGAACGCAGCATGAAAGCGGACGGCGTGCAGATCTTCATCGGCCGCGAGTCCGGCTACCAGCCGTTCGAGGAGTACTCCCTGGTCTCCGCGCCCTACAAGGTCGACAACGGCCCGGTGGGCGTCCTGGCGGTGGTCGGCCCCACCCGCATGGACTACGAGAAGGTGATTCCCACCGTGGACATCACCGCCCGCATCCTCTCCGCCGCGCTTACCCAACTCTGAGAAAAGTTAAGAGTGAACAGTGAACAGTTAATAGCGAAGACCCCGCGGGCCGCCGGCTGCGGGCCTGTCGGAGGGCCGAGTGCCCTCGAAAAGCCGGCGCGGGCACGGCCTTTACGAGGCACCACGCTCGCCCGCGCACTATTAACTATTCACTGTTAACTGTTCACCGCCTCCCCTTCTTCCCTTGAATCCGGCGCTGCCGTTCCCATATCTTTGCCCGCTTTCCCAGAATTCGGGACGTGTGGAGTGGATATGAGCGAACAGGACAAGCAACAACAGAACGAACAACAGGCTGAGGCCCGGGACGAGCAGGTTGCCCGCGAGGAGCACCAGGACGCGTCCGAGGCGGAGCCCGTGACCGGGGACGTGGAGTCCGCGGCGGAGCAGGCTTCGGAGCCGGAACAGCCGTCCGTGGAGGAAGAGCTGGTGCAAACGCAGGAACGGCTCGCCAAGGTTGAGAAGGCGCTGGCCGAGGCCGATATCCGGGCCCAGGCCGAGATGCAGAATGTGCGCCGCCGCGCCGAGCGGGACGTGGAAAGCGCCCACAAGTTCGCGCTGGAAAAGTTCGCCGGTGACATCCTCACCGTGGCGGACAGCCTGGAACGGGGTCTGGCGACCCTGGACCCGCAGGACGAAGCGCTGAAGCCGGCCCGTGAAGGGCTGGAGCTCACCCTGAAGGTGCTGCTCGATGTGTTCGCCAAGTACAACCTGGAACAGATCGACCCGCAGGGCGAGCCGTTCAATCCGGAGCACCACGAAGCCATGACCATGATTCCGGCCCCCGATGTGGAGCCCAACTCCGTGGTCGAGGTGCTGGAAAAAGGCTACCAACTCAACGGCCGTCTGATCCGTCCGGCCCGGGTGGTGGTCAGCAAGGCCTGAGAGCGCCTGCCAAGGGCTCTTGAAAAGAACACGCCAGCCGCCATATAGCTGGCAAGTCAAACAGTTTCAGCCGTCCGGGCGGTCATTCGAGGCCCGGACCGTGTGAAGGAGAAGGAATCGTTATGGGTAAGATTATCGGTATTGACCTGGGTACCACCAACAGCTGTGTCGCTGTTATGGAAGGGGACAAAACCAAGGTTATCGAGAACGCCGAGGGCGCGCGCACGACGCCGTCCATCATCGCCTACACCGAGGACAACGAGGTCCTCGTCGGCCAGGCGGCCAAGCGTCAGGCGGTCACCAACCCGACCAACACCCTGTACGCGGTGAAGCGTCTGATCGGCCGTCGTTTCGAGGACGAAGTGGTCCAGAAGGACATCAAGATGGTGCCCTACACGATCACCAAGGCCGACAACGGCGACGCCTGGGTGGAAGTGAAAGGCGAGAAGATGGCGCCGCCGCAGATCTCCGCGCAGGTCCTCAAGAAGATGAAGAAGACCGCGGAAGACTATCTCGGTGAGGAAGTCACCGAGGCGGTGATCACCGTGCCGGCCTACTTCAACGATTCCCAGCGCCAGGCCACCAAGGACGCCGGCCGCATTGCCGGTCTCGAGGTCAAGCGGATCATCAACGAGCCCACCGCCGCGGCCCTGGCCTATGGCCTGGACAAGAAAGGCGGTGATCGCACCATCGCGGTCTACGACCTGGGTGGCGGTACCTTCGATATCTCCATCATCGAAATCGCCGAAGTGGACGGTGAGCACCAGTTCGAAGTGCTGGCCACCAACGGCGACACCTTCCTGGGTGGCGAGGACTTCGACCTGGCGATCATTAATTACCTGGCCGACCAGTTCAAGAAGGACTCCGGCATCGACCTGGGCGGCGACGCCCTGGCCATGCAGCGTCTGAAGGAAGCGGCCGAGAAAGCCAAGATCGAGCTGTCCTCCGCCGAGCAGACCGAGGTCAACCTGCCGTACATCACCGCTGACCAGAGCGGTCCCAAGCACCTGGTGGTGAAGCTGACCCGGGCCAAGCTGGAGTCCCTGGTCGAGCAGCTGGTGACCCGCTCCCTGGAGCCGTGCAAGACCGCGATCAAGGATGCCGGTGTGAAAACCTCCGACATCACCGACGTGATCCTGGTGGGCGGTCAGACCCGCATGCCCATGGTGCAGAAGAAGGTGGCCGAATTCTTCGGTAAGGACGCCCGCAAGGACGTCAACCCGGACGAAGCCGTGGCCATCGGCGCCGCCATCCAGGGCGCGGTACTGGCCGGCGACGTCAAGGACGTGCTGCTGCTGGACGTGACCCCGCTGACCCTGGGTATCGAAACCATGGGTGGCGTGATGACGCCGCTGATCGAGAAGAACACCACCATCCCGACCAACGCGTCGCAGGTGTTCTCCACCGCCGACGACAACCAGACCGCGGTGACCGTGCACGTGCTGCAGGGCGAGCGTAAGCAGGCCAACCAGAACAAGTCCCTGGGCCAGTTCAACCTGGAAGACATTCCGCCGGCACCGCGCGGCGTGCCGCAGATCGAAGTGACCTTCGACATTGACGCCAACGGCATCCTGCACGTGGGCGCCAAGGACAAGGCCACCGGCAAGGAACAGACCATTCAGATCAAGGCGTCTTCCGGCCTGTCCGACGACGAAGTGGATCAGATGGTCAAGGACGCCGAGGCCCACGCCGACGAGGACAAGAAGTTCGAGGAGCTGGTGCAGGCGCGTAACCAGGGCGACCACCTGGTGCACGCCACCCGCAAGACCCTCGAGGAAGCCGGCGACAAGGCCTCCGAAGAGGAAAAAGAGGCCATCAACAAGGCCATCGGCGAGCTCGAGGAAGCGCTCAAAGGCAGTGACAAGGACGACATCGACGCCAAGACCAAGGCGCTCACCGAAGCGTCCGGCAACCTGGCTCAGAAGATGTACGCCGAAGCGCAGCAAGCCGAAGGCGGTGAGGCCGGCGCCGGCGAGCAGCAGAAGTCCGGCGATGATGTGGTCGACGCTGAGTTCGAGGAAGTGGACGACGATAAGAAGAAGTGAGGGCGTCGGACGCCAGGCGTCCGATGTCGGACCAGCAGCGCCGGGCCCCAGGGTCCGGCGTCTTAGCTTAAAGTCGACGTTGAATAAAGCGGACCCATTATGTCCAAACGAGATTATTACGAAGTGCTGGGGGCCTCCAAGGACGCCAGCCAGCAGGATCTGAAAAAAGCCTACCGCCGCCTGGCAATGAAATACCATCCGGACCGCAACCCGGATGACCAGGAAGCGGTGGCCAAGTTCAAGGAGGCCAAAGAGGCCTACGAAGTGCTCTCCGACGAGCAGAAGCGGGCCGCCTACGACCAGTTCGGCCACGCCGGCGTCAACGGCCAGGCCGGTGGCGGCGCCGGGGCCGGTGGCTTCGGCGGTGGCGGCTTCGGCGATATTTTCGGAGATATCTTCGGCGATATCTTCGGCGGCGGTGGGGGCCGTCGCGGTCCGGCCCGCGGCGCGGACCTGCGCTACACCCTGGAGCTGAGCCTGGAGCAGGCGGTGCACGGCTGTGAGGAAAAGATCCGCGTGCCCAGCTGGGACCCCTGCGAGGTCTGTGACGGCTCCGGCGCCAAGGCCGGCGAGCAGCCGGTGACCTGCCCGACCTGCGCGGGCATGGGTCAGGTGCGCATGCAGCAGGGCTTCTTCACGGTCCAGCAGGCCTGCCCCACCTGCCACGGCGAAGGTCGCGTGATCGAGAATCCCTGCGACCACTGCGGCGGCCAGGGCCGGGTGCAGAGCACCAAGACCCTGTCGGTGAAGATCCCCGCCGGTGTCGATACCGGCGACCGTATCCGTCTGGCCGGCAAAGGCGAGGCGGGCATGCAGGGCGCGCCGCCCGGGGATCTGTACGTGCAGGTGGCGGTGCGGCCGCACAATATCTTCACCCGCGAGGGCGAAAACCTGCATGTGGAAGTGCCGGTCAGCTTCGTCGACGCGAGCCTGGGCGGTGAGCTGGAAGTGCCGACCCTCAACGGCCAGGTGAAATTGAAGGTGCCGCCGGAAACGCAGACCGGCAAGCTGTTCCGTCTGCGCGGTAAGGGCGTGACCCCGGTGCGCGGGGGCCCGCCCGGCGACCTGCTGTGCAAAGTGGTGGTGGAGACTCCGGTCAAGCTGTCCAGCGAGCAGAAGGATCTGCTGCGCCGGTTCCAGGACTCCATGGATAAGGGCGGCGAGCGGCACAACCCCCGCCGCACCAGCTGGTTCGAGGGTGTGAAGCGCTTCTTTGAAGGCCTGTGAGGCGCTACCTTGTGATGAAACTGAACAGCGGGCAAACGTGATGAAAGTAGGCATTATCGGCGCCGCCGGGCGCATGGGCCGGATTCTGATGGAGGCCACCCTGGCCAACCCCGACACCGAGCTGGCGGCGGCCGTGGACGTGCCCGGCTCCAGCCTGATCGGCGTCGACGCCGGTGAGCTGATGGGGCAGGCGCGCCTGGGCGTGACCCTGGCGGACAATCTGGAACAGGTCGCCGGCGACGCCGACGTGTTCATTGATTTCACCGTCCCCGAGGCCACCGCGCGCAACGTGGAAATCTGCCGCGCCGCCGGTACCCGGCTGGTGATCGGCACCACCGGGCTGAGCGCGGACCAGCAAGCGGCTCTGCGCGACGCCGCCGAGGAGGTCGCGATCTGTTTCGCGCCCAATTACTCGATCGGCGTGAATCTGTGCTTCAAGCTGCTGGAAACCGCCGCTCGGGTGCTCGGCGACGAGGTGGACATCGAGGTGATCGAGGCCCACCACCGTCATAAGATCGATGCGCCCTCGGGCACCGCCCTGCGCATGGGCGAGGTGGTGGCGCAGACGCTGGGCCGCGACCTGGACCAGTGCGCGGTCTACGGCCGCGAAGGCCGCACCGGCGAACGCGACCGCCAGACCATCGGTTTCGAGACCATCCGCGCCGGTGACATTGTCGGCGAGCACACGGTGCTGTTCGCCGCCGACGGCGAACGGGTGGAAATCACCCATAAGGCGTCCAGCCGCATGTCGTTCGCGCGCGGCGCCGTGCGGGCCGCGGTATGGCTGTCCGAACAGCCCAAAGGCCTGTTCGATATGCAGGATGTGCTGGGTCTGGCCGGCGAAAGTGCCGGTTGGGGCAAACGTTAGGGCAGTCTCGGCGTGACAGCGTGCTGTGAACGTCCTAAAATACGGCCCTGCCCAAGATGGGCGAGCGGGCGGCCGAGTGAAGATGTGTATTTCCTGAAAAGCGAGGTGGAGCAATCCATCTCGCTTTTTTGCGAACCCTGCCAAACGGTTGCGGTAATGCACGGCCCCCGCCACCGATCTCCCAAGTCCCTATCCGCCAGGAGGTTGCGTTGACGGTACCCGCCATACTAGCTCTGGAAGATGGAAGCCTCTTTCGGGGTGTCGCCATTGGCGCCACGGGTGAAACCGTGGGTGAAGTGGTGTTCAACACCGCCATGACCGGCTATCAGGAAATTCTCACCGATCCGTCTTATGCCAAGCAGATCGTGACCCTGACCTATCCACACATCGGCAATACCGGGGTGAACCCGGAAGACGATGAATCCGATCGCGTCTGGGCCGCCGGCCTGGTGATACGTGATCTCACTCTCACCGTGAGCAACTGGCGCGCCCAGGAGACCCTGCCTGAGTACCTCAAGGCCCGGGGCATCGTCGCCATCGCCGACATCGACACGCGCCGGCTGACGCGCATTCTGCGTGACAAAGGCGCCCAGAACGGCTGCATTCTGGCCGGCGACGATGTGGACGAAGCCCGCGCGCTGGCCGCCGCCCGCGACTTCCCCGGTCTCAAAGGCATGGACCTGGCCAAGGAAGTCAGTGTGAAAGCGCCCTATCAGTGGAAAGAGGGCACCTGGGACCGGGCCGAAGGACACCGGGAACAGAGTGATACCCGCTACCACGTGGTGGCCTACGATTACGGCTGCAAGCGCAATATTCTGCGCATGCTGGCGGATCGTCATTGCAAGCTCACCGTGGTGCCGGCGCAAACACCCGCCGCCGAGGTGCTGGCGATGAAGCCCGACGGTGTGTTCCTGGCCAACGGCCCCGGGGATCCGGAGCCCTGCGATTACGCGATCACCGCGATCCGCGAGATCCTGGACACCGGGCTGCCGGTATTCGGCATCTGCCTGGGGCACCAGCTGCTCGGCCTGGCCAGCGGCGCGCGCACCCTGAAGATGAAGCACGGCCACCACGGCGCCAACCATCCGGTGAAGAACCTGGAAGACGGCACGGTGATGATCACCAGCCAGAACCACGGTTTCGCGGTGGACGAAAACACGCTGCCCGACAACGTCAAGACCACCCATGTGTCGTTGTTCGACGGCTCCCTGCAGGGGATCCACCGTACCGATGTGCCGGCGTTCAGCTTCCAGGGCCACCCGGAAGCGAGCCCGGGGCCGCACGACTGCGCTCCGCTGTTCGATCATTTCATCGAACTGATGGAGGCCCGCGCCAACGCCGGCTGATAACAGGAAACACGGGCGGCGCGGCCGCCCGAAGCGTCCGGCCCTGACGTCGGACCCAAGCGAAACGCTCGAATCTGGACGGTTACTCAGACATGCCTAAACGGACTGATATTCAAAGCATCCTCATCATTGGCGCCGGTCCGATCGTGATCGGCCAGGCCTGCGAGTTCGACTACTCCGGTGCCCAGGCGTGCAAGGCCCTGCGCGAGGAAGGCTTCCGGGTGATTCTGGTGAATTCCAACCCGGCCACCATCATGACCGATCCGGCCATGGCCGACGCCACCTACATCGAACCCATCACCTGGGAAACGGTGGCCAAGATCATTGAGCGCGAGCGTCCGGACGCGCTGCTGCCCACCATGGGCGGCCAGACCGCGCTGAACTGCGCGCTCGATCTGGAGCGCCACGGCGTTCTGGACAAATTCGGTGTCGAGATGATCGGCGCCAACGCCGACACCATCGACAAGGCCGAGAACCGCGACCGCTTCGACAAGGCGATGAAGAACATCGGCCTGGAGTGCCCCAAGGCGAAGATCGCCAAAACCATGGAGGAAGCCTGGGAGATCCAGCAGGAGCTGGGCTTTCCGTCCATTATCCGGCCGTCGTTCACGATGGGCGGCTCCGGCGGCGGGGTGGCGTACAACAAGGAAGAGTTCGAGGAAATCTGTACCCGCGGTTTCGACCTGTCGCCCACCCACGAGCTGCTGATCGACGAATCGCTGCTGGGCTGGAAAGAGTACGAGATGGAGGTTGTCCGCGATAAGAACGACAACTGCATCATCGTTTGCACCATCGAGAACTTCGACCCGATGGGCGTGCACACCGGTGACTCGATCACCGTGGCGCCGGCGCAGACGCTCACCGACAAGGAGTTCCAGGTGATGCGCGACGCCTCCCTGGCGGTGCTGCGCGAGATCGGCGTGGAAACCGGCGGCTCCAACGTGCAGTTCGGCATGTGCCCGGACACCGGCCGCATGGTGGTGATTGAAATGAACCCGCGGGTGTCGCGCTCCTCGGCGCTGGCCTCCAAGGCCACCGGCTTCCCGATCGCCAAGGTGGCCGCCAAGCTGGCGGTGGGCTACACCCTCGATGAGCTGCAGAACGAGATCACCGGCGGTGCCACCCCGGCCTCCTTCGAGCCGTCCATTGATTACGTGGTCACCAAGATTCCGCGCTTCAACTTCGAGAAGTTCGCCGCCGCCGATCCGGTGCTCACCACGCAGATGAAATCCGTGGGCGAGGTGATGGCCATCGGCCGCAACCTGCAGGAGTCCCTGCAGAAGGCGATGCGCGGGCTGGAAACCGATTCCGTGGGCTTCGATCCCAAGATCGACCTGAACGCGCCGGACGCCTCCGAGCGCATCGCCCAGTTGCTGTCGACGCCGGGCCCGGAGCGTATCTGGATTGTCGGCGACGCCTTCCGCAGCGGCCTGAGCGTGGACGATGTCTTCCACATCACCCAGATCGACCGCTGGTTCCTGGTGCAGATCGCCGACCTGATCGCCGAAGAGCAGCGGCTTGAGCCGGGCAGCTTCAGCGAACTGGACAAGGCACGCCTGTACGCGCTCAAGCGCAAGGGCTTCTCCGACGCGCGCCTGGCGCAGCTGCTTGGCGTCAAGGAGGCGGATGTGCGCGCCAAGCGCCGCGAGCTGGGCGTGCAGCCGATCTTCAAGCGGGTCGACACCTGCGCCGCCGAGTTCGCCACCAGCACCGCCTACATGTACTCCAGCTACGACGAGGAGTGCGAATCGAACCCCTCCGACCGTGACAAGATCATGGTGATCGGCGGTGGCCCCAACCGTATCGGCCAGGGCATCGAGTTCGATTACTGCTGCGTGCACGCCGCCTTCGCCATGAAGGACGACGGTTACGAGACCATCATGATCAACTGCAACCCGGAGACCGTCTCCACGGATTACGACACCTCCGACCGGTTGTACTTCGAGCCCGTCACCCTGGAGGACGTGCTCGCCATCGTCGATATGGAAAAGCCCAAGGGCGTGATCGTGCAGTACGGCGGCCAGACGCCGCTGAAGCTGGCCCGCGACCTGCAGGCCGCCGGCGTGCCGATCATCGGCACCAGCCCGGACGCCATCGACGAGGCGGAAGACCGTGAGCGTTTCCAGCACATGGTCAACAAGCTGGGCCTCAAGCAGCCGCCCAACCGCACCGCCCGTTCCATGGACGAAGGCATCAAGCTGGCCGAGGAAATCGGTTACCCGCTGGTGGTGCGTCCCTCCTATGTGCTCGGTGGCCGGGCCATGGAGATCGTCTACAACGAGGCGGAACTGCGCAGCTACATGAACAACGCGGTGAGCGTGTCCAACGACTCGCCGGTACTGCTGGACCGCTTCCTGGACGACGCCATCGAAGTGGACGTGGACGCCATCTGCGACGGCACCGACGTGGTGATCGGCGGCATCATGCAGCACATTGAACAGGCCGGCGTGCACTCCGGTGACTCCGCCTGCTCCCTGCCGCCTTACTCCCTGGGCAAGGAAGTGCAGGACGTAATGCGCGAGCAGTCCGCCGCCATGGCCCTGGAGCTGGGCGTGGTGGGCCTGATGAACGTGCAGTTCGCGGTCAAGGGCGAGGAAGTCTATGTGCTGGAAGTGAACCCGCGCGCCTCGCGCACGGTCCCCTACGTGTCCAAGTGCATCGGCGTGTCCCTGGCCAAGGTGGCGGCGCGCTGCATGGCCGGCACCTCGCTCAAGGCGCAGGGCTTCACCGAGGAAGTGACGCCGCGCCACTACTTCGTCAAGGAAGCGGTGTTCCCGTTCGCCAAGTTCCCCAAGGTGGACCCGATTCTCGGCCCGGAAATGAAGTCCACCGGCGAGGTGATGGGCATTGGCGCCACCTTCGCGGAAGCCTTCGGCAAGGCGTCCCTGGGCGCCGGCGAACGGCTGCCCGACGGCGGCACCGCCTTTATTTCGGTGCGCGACGCGGACAAGAACGCCGCCGTGGACGTGGCCCGTTCACTGATCCGCCATGGTTTCCGGCTGGTGGCCACGCGGGGCACCGCGCGCATGCTCTCCGAGGCCGGGCTGGACGTGAAGCCGGTCAATAAAGTACTGGAAGGGCGTCCGCATATCGTCGACATGATCAAGAACGACGAGGTGGACCTGATCGTCAACACCACCGAGGGCAAGCAAGCGATCCGCGATTCCTTCGCGATTCGCCGTTCCGCCCTGCAGCACAAGGTGTTCTATACCACCACCATTACGGCGGCCCACGCGGTTTGTCAGGCAATGGCCATCAGCGGCGAACCCGAAGTTCGCCGGCTGCAGGACCTGCACGCCGAAATGCATTAACCGTAAGTCGCCTCGGGGCCGTCCCCGGGGCGGGCCCAAGGAAGACATTAAGAGGTTAATACTATGCAACGTGTTCCCATGACCACCGCGGGCGCCGAGGCCCTGCGCAAGGAACTCGATCAGCTTAAAAAAGTGGACCGTCCGCGCATTTCCGCCGCCATCGCCGAAGCCCGCGAGCACGGCGACCTCAAGGAAAACGCCGAGTACCACGCGGCGCGCGAGCAGCAAGGGTTCTGTGAAGGCCGCATCCAGGACATTGAGAGCAAGCTGTCCAACGCGCAGATCATCGACATCACCAGCATCCAGAACACCGGCAAGGTGATCTTCGGTGTCACCGTGACCATCGTCGACGTGGACTCCGATGAAGAGAAGGTCTATCAGATCGTCGGCGACGACGAGGCGGACATCAAAAGCGGCAAGCTGAGTGTCAACTCACCCATCGCCCGCGGCCTGATCGGCCGGGAAGAGGGAGATACGGTGCAGATCGACACCCCCGGCGGCACCAAGGAATACGAGATCGACAAGGTCGAGCACCTGTAGGGCGCCGGCGCCTTCAGACGTTGGCGCGCAGTACGTTGGAGAGTTTCGGATCCGGCTTGGCGGCGGCCCGGTAGATCAGCGCGATATTACCAATGCGCTGGACCAGGTCGGCGTCGGTGCTTTCGCACAGGCTTTCCACCATGCCGGCGCGCTGCTCCCGGGTGGACGCATTGATCTTCACTTTGATCAGTTCGTGGTCCTCAAGGCGGCCTTCCAGTTCTTCCAGGAAGGTTTCCGTGAGGCCCTTGTCACCGGAAATCAGTACCGGCTTCAGATGGTGGCCGATACGGCGCAGGCGTTTCTTGTCCTGTTGGCTCAAAGGCATGGTGTTCTCCAAAAACGGAGCGCTATTCTAGGGAACCGGGGCGGTCCCCCGCAATCACCGCCTTGCGCCGTCTCCGGCGCCGGCAATCCAGGCGCGACTACCCAAGGCTATTATGGCGAAATCGAAAAGCAGCCAGCGCTGGCTCAAAGAGCACTTCGACGACCACTGGGTGACCCGCGCCCGGGCCGAGGGCTACCGCTCCCGGGCCAGCTTCAAACTGCTGGAAATCCACGAAAAGGACAAGCTGTTCCGCCCCGGCATGACGGTGCTCGACCTGGGCGCGGCGCCGGGCGGCTGGTCCCAGGTGGCCGGCCGCCTGGTTGGTTCACGGGGCACTGTCGTGGCCAGCGATATTCTCGCCATGGATGCGATCCCCGACGTCACCTTCGTACAGGGCGATTTCCGGGAGCAGGCGGTCTATGAGCAAATCGTGGCCCATCTCAATGGGCGGAAAGTCGACCTTGTATTGTCCGACATGGCCCCCAATATGAGTGGGAACAAGGCGGTGGATCTGCCGCGCTCCATGTACCTGGCCGAACTGGCCCTGGACATGGCGCTGAATGTTCTGGAACCCCGGGGCGCCTTTCTGGTCAAGGTGTTCCACGGCGAAGGGTTCGATCAGTACCGCAAGGCCCTGCAAGGCCATTTCCAGCGGGTGGTCAGTCGCAAACCGGCGGCCAGCCGACCGCGCTCTACCGAGGTGTACCAATTGGGGTCGCACCTGAAGTAGTGTAGAGTTGAAAGTCTGTCAGTACGCGCGAATGCGCCCAGTAAGGCGAGGTCTCCCTTGAACGACATGACCAAGAATATTGTGCTGTGGCTGGTGATCGCCGGGGTCCTCTATGTAGTGGCCTCCAGCATCAACACCCAGCCGACTCAGCAAATGCTGAACTACTCCGCGTTCATCGATAACGTGGAGAACGGCAATGTGGATCAGGTCACCATCGGTGACACCCGTATTTCCGGCCAGATGAACGACGGCACCCGCTTCGAGACCGTCAAGCCGCCGGCGATGGACACCAACCTGATTCCCACGCTGATCCAGAACGAAGTGGAAGTGACCGGTAAGGAACCCGAGCGTCAGGGCTTCCTGACCCAGCTGTTCCTGTCCGTGCTGCCGATTCTGCTGATCCTGGCGATCTTCATCTTCTTCATGCGCCAGATGCAGGGCGGCGGTAAAGGCGGCGGCGGGCCGATGACGTTCGGCAAGTCCAAGGCCCGCCTGATGGGCGAAGACCAGATCAAGACCACCTTCGCCGACGTGGCCGGCGTGGAAGAGGCCAAGGACGAAGTGCAGGAACTGGTCGAGTTCCTGCGTGATCCCGCCAAATTCCAGCGTCTTGGCGGCAAGATTCCCCGTGGTGTGCTGATGGTCGGCTCGCCGGGTACCGGTAAGACCCTGCTCGCCAAGGCCATCGCCGGCGAAGCCAAGGTGCCGTTCTTCAGCATTTCCGGCTCCGATTTCGTGGAAATGTTCGTCGGCGTGGGCGCGTCCCGGGTCCGTGACATGTTCGATCAGGCCAAGAAGCACGCCCCCTGCATCATCTTTATCGACGAGATCGACGCCGTCGGCCGCAGCCGTGGCGCCGGCCTGGGCGGCGGTCATGATGAACGCGAGCAGACCCTGAACCAGCTGCTGGTGGAGATGGACGGTTTCGACGACAACGACGGCGTGATCGTGATCGCCGCCACCAACCGTCCCGACGTGCTGGACCCGGCGCTGCTGCGCCCGGGCCGCTTCGACCGCCAGGTGACGGTGCCGCTGCCGGACATCCGTGGCCGTGAGCAGGTGCTCAAGGTGCACATGCGCCCGGTACCCATGTCCGAGGACGTGGACGCCTCGCTGATCGCCCGCGGCACGCCGGGCTTCTCCGGCGCGGACCTGGCCAATCTAGTCAATGAGGCGGCGCTGTTCGCGGCCCGCGCCAACAAGCGCGTGGTCTCCATGGAGGACTTCGAGAAAGCCAAGGACAAGATCCTGATGGGCGCCGAACGCCGCTCCATGGTGATGAGCGAGAAAGAGAAGCTGAACACCGCTTACCACGAGTCCGGCCACGCCATTGTCGGCCGGCTGGTGCCGGACCACGATCCGGTCTACAAGGTCAGCATCATCCCCCGTGGCCGCGCCCTGGGCGTGACCATGTACCTGCCCGAGGAAGACAAGTACTCGGTGTCCAAGCGGGCGCTGGAATCCTCCATCTGCTCGCTGTTCGGCGGCCGTATCGCCGAGGAGATGACGCTTGGCTTCGACGGTGTCACCACCGGGGCCTCCAACGACATCGAGCGGGCTACCAAAATGGCCCGGGCGATGGTCACCAAGTGGGGCCTGAGTGAAAAGATGGGCCCCCTGGCCTACGAGGAAGACGAGGGCGAAGTGTTCCTCGGCAAGCAGATGTCCCAGCGCAAGCACGTTTCCGAGCAGACCTCCGAGGAGATCGACCGGGAAGTGCGCGCCATCATCGACAGCTGTTACCACCGGGCCAAGGACCTGCTGGAAAGCAACCGCGAAAAGCTGGATCTGATGGCGGAAGCCCTGATGCAGTACGAAACCATCGACGCGGACCAGATCAGCGACATCATGTCCGGCCACAAGCCCCGTCCGCCGAAGGACTGGCGCGACCAGGGCCCCGGCCCCGGCGCCTCCGCCTCTTCGGACGAGTCCGGCGACGGTCAGACCGGCGACGACGCCATAGGCGGGCCCGCCAATACCCATTGATGATGGTTCGATGAACACCAACACGCTGAGCTGTGGGGCGCGGACACTGGATTTGTCCGCGCCCGTCGTTATGGGGGTCCTGAATGTGACCCCCGATTCGTTTTCCGACGGTGGCCGCTACACCTCCCTGGATGCCGCTCTGCGCCAGGCCGAGCAGATGCTCGCCGACGGCGCCGCGATCATCGACGTGGGCGGCGAGTCCACCCGGCCGGGCGCCGCGCCGGTCTCCGAGCAGCAGGAGCTGGACCGGGTGATCCCGGTGGTGGAGGCCCTGCACCGGGAGCTGGACGCCCTGGTTTCCGTGGACACCAGCACGCCGGCGGTGATTCGCGCCTGCGCCGACGCCGGTGCCGGCATGATCAACGACGTGCGCTCATTGCGCCGTCCGGGCGCCCTCGAGGCCGCCGCCGGTACCGGTTTGCCGGTGTGCGTGATGCACATGCAGGGCGAGCCCGGCACCATGCAGAACGACCCCTTCTACGAAGACGTCACCGCCGAGGTGATCGCGTTCCTGGAGCAGCGCGTCGCCGCCTGCGTGGACGCCGGTATCCCCCGCGACAAGCTGCTGGTGGACCCGGGTTTTGGTTTTGCCAAGACGGTGCAGCATAATCTGCGTTTGCTGGCGGAGCTGTCGCAGCTGGCGCGGCTGGAACTGCCCCTGCTGGTGGGCCTGTCGCGCAAGTCCCTGTTCGGCAAGGTTCTGGACCGCCCGGTGGAACAGCGCCTGGCGGGCAGCCTGGCGGCGGCGGTGATGTGTGTGGAGCGGGGCGCGCGTATCGTGCGCGCCCACGACGTAAAAGAAACCGTGGACGGTGTGCGTTTCGCCCACGCCGTGCACCGCAGCCTGTAAACGATGACGGTGCTGCTTCAGGGAGGCTAAGGATGAGTCGCAAATATTTCGGCACCGATGGCATTCGCGGCACCGTCGGGGAACCGCCGATCACGCCGGATTTCGTGCTCAAGCTGGGCTGGGCCGCCGGCCGGGTGCTGGCCGCCCACGGTGGCAGCAAGATCCTGATCGGCAAGGACACCCGCATTTCCGGGTACATGTTCGAGTCGGCCCTGGAAGCGGGCATTTCCGCCGCCGGCGTCGACGTCAGGCTGCTCGGGCCCATGCCCACGCCGGCGATCGCCTATTTGACCCGCACCCTGCACGCCCAGGCGGGCATCGTGATTTCCGCGTCGCACAACGCCTACACCGACAACGGCATCAAGTTTTTCGGCGACAACGGCCGCAAGCTCAGCGATAAGATCGAAGCGGAAATCGAGCGCATGCTGGATGAGCCGATCTCGGTGGTCGCCACCGACCGTCTCGGCAAGGTGCGCCGCATCGACGACGCCCGCGGCCGCTACATCGAATTCTGCAAAAGCACCACGCCGGGGCTCAATCTGCACGGTCTGAAAATCGTGGTGGACACCGCCAACGGCGCGGCCTATCACATTACCCCGGACGTCCTGGAGGAGCTGGGCGCCGAGGTGGTGGCGATCGCCAACCAGCCGGACGGCTTCAACATCAATCTGGAGTGCGGCTCCACCAAGCCCGAGGCGCTGTGCCGCCGGGTGGTCGCCGAGGGCGCCGATCTCGGGCTGGCCCTGGACGGCGACGCCGACCGCCTGATCATGGTGGACGACCAGGGCACCCTGGTGGACGGCGACCAGCTGCTCTATCTGATCGCCCGCGACCGCCAGCGCCGGGGCCGGCTCAATGGCGGCGTGGTCGGCACCCTGATGTCCAACCTGGGCCTGGAGCTGGCGCTTCAGGATCTGGATATTCCCTTCGCCCGCGCCAAGGTCGGCGACCGTTACGTGATGGAGCAGCTCGATCAGCGTGGCTGGCTGCTGGGCGGCGAGTCCTCCGGGCATCTGGTCTGTCTCGACCGCACCTCCACCGGCGACGGCACCGTGGCGGCGCTGCAGGTGCTGGACGCGCTGCGCCGCGAGGGCCTGTCCCTGCGCGAGGCGGCCCTCGCCGCGCCGCTGTTGCCGCAGACGCTGATCAACGTGCGCGGCAGCCGGCGGGACGGGTTTATGGAAGAGGACGGCGTGCGCGCCGCCATCGATAAGGTGGAGCAGGAACTGGGCCGTAACGGCCGTTTATTGTTGCGCCCCTCCGGCACGGAGCCGCTGGTGCGGGTGATGGTGGAAGGCAAAGACGCCGACCAGGTGGAGCGGCTCTGCCGCCATCTGGCGGAGGCCGTGGAAACGGCGATCGCATGACAGGAGCAACGCTCGAATGACAAGAACACCGTTAGTGGCGGCGAACTGGAAGATGAACGGCCGGTACGGCCTGGTCGCCGAACTGGGCGCCGCGCTGGCGGCGGCGGATCTGGGCCGCGCGGAAGTGGCGGTGTGCCCGCCGTTCCCGTACCTGCAGGCGCTCGGCGCCGAACTGAAGGACAGCGGCGTGGGGCTGGGCGCGCAGACCCTGTGCGACCACGAGGACGGCGCCTTCACTGGGGAAGTATCGGCGGAAATGCTGGTGGATATGGGCTGCCGCTACGTGATCGTCGGCCACTCGGAGCGCCGCGAGTACTTCGGCGAGGACGACGACCTGGTGGCCAGCAAGTTCCTGCGCGCGCAAAAGGCCGGGCTGATACCGATTCTGTGTGTCGGCGAAACCCTGCGCCAGCGCGAAGCCGGCGACACCGAGCATGTGGTGGTCCGGCAGCTGATGGCGGTGGTGGAAGCCGCCGGCAGCGCCGCTTTCGACCGCGCGGTGCTGGCCTATGAGCCGGTCTGGGCGATCGGAACCGGCCTCACCGCTTCGCCGGAACAGGCCCAGGCGGTGCACGCCGACCTGCGTGCCGCCCTGGCCGCCCGCGCCCCGGATGTGGCCGCCGGCCTACGCCTCCTTTACGGCGGCAGCGTAAAGGCGGATAATGCCGCCCCTCTGTTTGCCCAGCCGGACATCGATGGTGGACTGATCGGCGGGGCCTCACTGAACGAAAAAGAATTTATCGCCATTTGTCGGGCGGCAGGTTGATTTAACTTATGGATATTGTGCTTCATGTGGTGCACGTGCTGGCGGCCCTCGGTCTTATCGGCCTGATCCTGATCCAGCATGGCAAGGGGGCCGACGCCGGCGCCTCTTTCGGTGGCGGCGGTTCGCAGACCGTATTCGGCAGCGCCGGGTCCGCCAATTTTCTGACCCGTTTCACGGCGGTTCTGGCGGTGGTGTTTTTCGTCACCAGCCTGGGCCTGGCCTGGATGGCGCGCCAGGAAGCGGAAGGCGCGGGCAGCTTCCTGCCGGCCCTGGAATCCGTGGACGACCAGGACGTGCCGGCGCTGGACGACGCCGACGAGCCGGTCTCCGGCGACGTGCCGTCCACCGGCCCGGCCCAGGGCGCGGACGTTCCCGCCGAGGCGCCCGGGATGGATTCCGGGAAATCTGAAAAAGAGACTTCAGATGTGCCGTCGGCTGGGTTAGAATCCCCGGCCCCGGATGAGACGACGTCCGATTCCGGGAAGCAGTAAATCAGTTCTTCGCCGAAGTGGTGGAATTGGTAGACACGCTATCTTGAGGGGGTAGTGACCTTACGGTCGTGCCGGTTCAAGTCCGGCCTTCGGCACCAAAATCAGGACAGGTTCCGTTTGGAGCCTTCCGCGGCTTCCAACGAAGCCCGCGGTTTTTTCAGCCTGGTCCCCGGGGCGGGGCAGGGCTGGAAGCAACCGCCGGAAGATGAGTATAAATCCTGGAAAAATAAACGTTTTTTTCAGGATTAGGTTTGACAAAACCGGCGTGAATATTTAGTATTTGCGCTCGATTTCAAGTGCGGGGTGGAGCAGTCTGGTAGCTCGTCGGGCTCATAACCCGAAGGTCGTAGGTTCAAATCCTGCCCCCGCTACCACTTATCAGGGCCGACTCCCGGTTCTGACGAACAAAAAGCCCCTCTAGAAGGGGCTTTTTGCTATACACAACCGGGGTCGCAAGTGGGAATGGGCGTTATGCCCATTTTTTGTTTGTGGCACCGGAAAAGAGAGGCAATGTCGAAACGCGCGGAACAACTCAAGGAGCTGCTGGCTCCCGTGGTGGAAGACCTGGGTTATACGCTCTGGGGTGTGCAATATCTCCAGGGCCGCGGTGCGGTATTGCGTCTTTTTATCGACCACGATGACGGCATTAACGTCGACGATTGTGCCCTGGTGAGCCACGAGGTGAGTGGCGTACTGGACGTGGAAGATCCGATTCCCGGTGATTACAACCTGGAAGTGTCCTCCCCGGGTCTGGATCGCCCTCTCTTCGAGCTTTCCCACTTTGAACGCTACCAGGGCGAATCCGTGCAGCTCACGCTGCTGGCCCCGGTGGCGGGCAAGCGTAAAATGACGGCGACCCTGGTGGCCGTGGACGGCGACACGCTGGTAATGGAGCTTGATGGCGAAAGCCTGCGCGTTCCTTACAGTCAGGTGGATCGCGCCCGATTACAGCCTCGCTTTGATTGAGCGTGCCCTGGAGAATTTTGTAAAGGCCTGGCCATGAACAAAGAAATCCTGCTGGTAGCGGAAACAGTTTCCAACGAGAAAGGCGTCAGCCGCGACGTGATCTTCGAGGCCATTGAATCGGCCCTGGCGGCGGCGACCAAAAAGCGCTTCAAGGAAGAAGATGTGGAGATTCGTGTCGAGATCGACCGCGTCAGCGGCGACTCGCGCACCTTCCGCGTCTGGCACGTGGTGCCCGATGAAGAGCTCTATGAATTCGGCCGTCAGCTGACGCTGGACGAAGCCCACGAGCACGACGAGAAGCTGCAGATCGGCGACACCTATGAAGAAGAGGTGGCGTCGGAAAGCTTCGGTCGCATCGCGGCGCAAACGGCGAAACAGGTGATCGTGCAGAAGGTGCGCGAAGCGGAGCGGCGTCAGATCGTCGAAGAGTACCGCGACCGCATCGGCGAGCTGATCAGCGGCGTGGTCAAGAAGGCCAGCCGTGATTCCATCGTGCTCGACCTGGGGGCCAACGCCGAGGCGCTGATCACCCGCGAGCACATGATCACCCGCGAGAGCGTGCGCCAGAACGACCGCCTGCGTGCGTATCTGCTGGGCGTCAACGAGGAAAACCGGGGCCCGCAGCTGTTCGCCAGCCGCGCCTGCCCGGAAATGCTCGTCGAGCTGTTCAAGATCGAGGTGCCGGAGATCGGCGAAGAGCTGATCGAGATCAAGGGCGCGGCCCGTGACCCGGGTTCGCGCGCCAAGATCGCGGTGAAGACCAACGATCAGCGTATCGACCCGGTGGGCGCCTGCGTCGGCATGCGCGGCGCGCGGGTACAGGCCGTTTCCAACGAGCTGGCCGGCGAGCGCATCGACATCGTGCTGTGGGACGACAACCCGGCGCAGCTGGTGATCAACGCCATGCAGCCGGCGGAAGTCGCTTCCATCGTCGTCGACGAGGAAAGCCACACCATGGACATCGCGGTGGAAGACGAATCCGCGCTGGCCCAGGCGATCGGCCGCAGTGGTCAGAACATCCGTCTCGCCTCCGAGCTGACCGGCTGGGAGTTGAACGTGATGACCACCGACGACGCCGAGAACAAGCAGCAGGAAGAAGCGGAAAAAGCGCTGGAAACCTTTATGGCGTTCCTCGACGTGGATGAGGATGTGGCCGGTGTGCTGGTGGATGAAGGCTTCTCCACCCTCGAGGAAGTGGCCTACGTGCCCACCGAGGAAATGCTCGCCATCGAAGGCTTCGACGAGGACATCGTCGAGGCGCTGCGCCAGCGGGCCAAGGACGCGCTGCTGACCCGGGCGCTGGTATCCGAAGAGAAATTTGATCAGGCCGAACCCGCCGACGACCTTCTGGCAATGGAAGGCATGGACCGTGATCTGGCGGTGGAATTGGCCTCCCGAGGCATCGTCACCATGGAAGACCTTGCCGAACAAGCGGTGGACGACCTGCTCGACATTGAAGGGCTGGAGGAAGAGCGCGCGGCCCAATTGATTATGACCGCCCGTGCCCCCTGGTTCGAAGGCGAGGAAGCCGGCGAATAAGTAGCACGCCGGAATTTGAAGCAGGGCGCCACCAAGACGCGGACAGGAGAGTGTTGCTGACATGGCAGAAACGACCGTAAAGAAACTGGCCGACGTGGTTGGCATCCCGGTGGATACACTGCTCACGCAGATGAAGGAAGCCGGATTGCCACACACGGACGCCGGTGAAGGCGTCTCGGACGAACAAAAGCAGCAGCTGCTCGCGCACCTGCGCAAGTCCCATGGTGCCCAGGATGCGGAGCCCAAGAAGATTACCCTGAAGCGGCGCTCCACCAGCACCATCAAGACCACCGGTGCCGCGGGCAAGGCGAAAACGGTAAACGTGGAAGTGCGCAAGAAGCGCACCTACGTGAAGCGCGCCGCGGTGGAAGAAGAGGAGCGCCTGGAGCAGGAGCGCCTGGCCGCCGAAGAGCAGGCACGCATCGAAGCCGAGGAAGCCGCCAAGCGCAAGGCCGAGGAAGAGGAAGCTAAGCGCAAGGCGGAAGAGGAAGACGCCCTTCGCCGCGAGCAGGAAGCCAAGGCCCGTGCCGAGCAGGAGCGCCAGGCCGGCGAAGAGAAAGCCAGCCAGGAAAAGACCAAGCGGACCTCCGTGCCCAAGGCGTCCACCAAGAAGGTGGCGAAGGAAGAAACCCCCGAGCAGCGTGCCCAGCGCGAAGAGGAAGAGCGCAAGCAGCGTGAAGCCGAAGAGGCGCGCCGCAAGCAGGAGGCCGAAACCCGCAAGAAAGCCGAGGAAGAGGCCGCCCGCCGCACCGCCGAGGAAGCTCAGCGCATCGCCGAGGAGCTGGAGAAGCGCGGCGGCGAGCCCGAGCCGGCGAAAACAGAAGAGGAGGACGACAAAGGGTCCTCCATCGTCCGTGATGCCGTTGAAGCCGGTTATCGCACCGAGGAGCGTCAGTCCCGCCGCCGCCGTCGCAAGAAGGGTTCGGTCGGCGTGGCCCATGGCCAGATGCGCAGCTCCATGAACAAACAGCACGGGTTCAAGAGCCCCACGGAGAAAATGGTATACGACGTAGAGATTCCCGAAACCATCACCGTGGCTGAGCTGGCCCAGCGGATGAACATCAAGGCCAAGGAACTCATCAAGGCAATGATGAAGATGGGTGAAATGGCCACCGTCAATCAGTACATCGACCAGGAAACGGCGGTACTGCTCACCGAGGAAATGGGCCACACGCCCAAGCTGGTGAAAGGCGAGGAAGAGGCGCTGGAAGACGATCTGGCGGATCTGGTGGATTACACCGGCATCGAGGAAGGACCGCGTGCGCCGGTCGTGACCATCATGGGCCACGTCGACCACGGCAAGACCTCGCTGCTGGACTATATCCGCAAGGCCAAGGTGGCGGCCGGTGAAGCCGGCGGCATTACCCAGCACATCGGCGCCTACCACGTGCAGCACGAGAAAGGCATGATCACCTTCCTGGATACCCCGGGCCACGCGGCGTTCACCGCCATGCGGGCGCGCGGTGCCCAGGCGACGGACATCGCGATCATCGTGGTGGCCGCGGACGACGGCGTGATGCCGCAGACCGAGGAAGCGATCAACCACGCCAAGGCGGCGGGTATCCCGCTGATCATCGCGGTCAACAAGATCGACAAGGAAAACGCTGACCTGGATCGGGTTAAAACCGAGCTGGCCGGCAAGGACGTGATCCCGGAAGAGTGGGGCGGCGAGTACCAGTTCGTGAACGTGTCCGCGCACTCCGGTCAGGGTATCGACGAGCTGCTGGACGCGGTGCTGCTGCAGTCCGAACTGCTGGAACTGCGTGCCCCCGCCACCGGCCCGGCCGGCGGTGTGGTGATCGAATCCCGCATCGAGAAGGGTCGCGGTACCGTGGCCTCGGTGCTGGTGCAGTCCGGTGAGCTGCAGGTCGGCGACATGCTGCTGGCCGGCGCCCACTACGGCCGCGTCCGCGCCCTGGTCGACGAGACCGGGCAGCAGGTCAAGAAGGCCGGTCCGTCGATTCCGGTGGAAGTGCTGGGCCTGGACGGCGCGCCGGAAGCCGGCGAGCAGATCCAGGTGGTGCCCGACGAGAAGAAGGCCCGCGAAGTGGCGGAATTCCGCCAGGACCGCGACCGCGATCTCAAGCTCAAGCGTCAGCAGGCCTCCAAGCTGGAAAACCTGTTCGAGAACATGGGCAGCAAGGAAGCCAGCCAGGTCAACATCGTGCTCAAGACCGACGTGCGCGGTTCCCTGGAAGCGCTGGTCGGCGCCCTGCACGACCTGTCCACCGACGAAGTGAAGGTGAGCCTGGTGTCCTCCGGCGTTGGCGCGATCAACGAATCCGACGTCAACCTGGCGATCACCAGCGAGGCGGTACTGCTGGGCTTCAACGTGCGTGCCGATTCCAAGGCCAAGCGCCTGTGCGAGCAGGAAGGCATCGACCTGCGTTACTACAGCGTCATCTACGAGCTGATCGATGACGTCAAGCAGGCCATGAGCGGCTTGCTGGCACCGGAGAAGCGCGAGGAGATCCTCGGCGTGGCGGAAGTCCGCGACGTGTTCCGCTCCTCCAAGTTCGGCGCCGTGGCCGGCTGTATGGTGGTGGAAGGCACCCTGTACCGGAACCGCCCGATCCGCGTGCTGCGTGACGACGTGGTGGTGTTCGAGGGCGAGCTGGAATCCCTGCGCCGCTTCAAGGACGACGTCCAGGAAGTCCGCAACGGCGTCGAGTGTGGTATCGCCGTGAAGAGCTACAACGACGTCAAGGCCGGCGACAAGATCGAAGTGTTCGAAGTGAAGGAGGTGGCGCGCTCTCTCTGAGTGCGTCCTCGTTATGAGCCGTCATCGCCGCCCCAGTGGTTTTCAGCGCACCGACCGCATCGCGGATCAGATTCAGCGTGAGCTGTCGCGGTTGCTTCAGTTTCAGCTGAAGGATCCGCGCGTGGGGCTGGTGACGGTGCAGGACGTAACCGTATCCCGGGACCTGTCCTACTCCGACGTTTATTTCACCTTGTTGGGTGAAGGGGCCGAAGCGGGCTACGAGGCCGAGAAGGTGCTCACCGGCGCCGCCGGCTTCCTGCGCAGCTCGCTGGCGCAGACCCTCAACACCCGCACCACGCCGAAATTGCGTTTTCACTATGACGAAACACCGGAGCGCGCCTCGGAGCTGTCGCAGCTGATCGACGAGGCGCGCGCCGAGGATCGGGAATTGCGTCCCGATCAGGACGACGACGACACCAAGAACGATTGATCACGGAGCGAAGACAGTGGGAAAACGGCGCCGTGGAGGTCGTGATCTGAATGGCATTCTGTTGCTGGACAAGTCCCAGGGCGTGACCAGCAACGGGGCCCTGCAAATGGCCAAGAAAATGTTCGCCGCGGCCAAGGCCGGGCACACCGGCAGCCTGGACCCGCTGGCCACCGGCATGCTGCCGATCTGTTTCGGCGAGGCGACCAAGTTCAGCCAGTTTCTGCTGGACGCGGACAAGCGCTACCGGGTCACCGCCCAGCTGGGCGTGGCCACGGAAACCGGCGACGCGGACGGCGAGGTGCGTGAAACCCGCTCGGTGAACGTGACCGAAGGGCAGGTGGCCGAAGCTTTGGAGCGGTTTCTCGGCGACATCGAGCAGATCCCCAGCATGTATTCGGCGATCAAGCACCAGGGCACGCCGCTCTACAAGCTGGCCCGTGAGGGCATCACCGTGGAGCGCCAGCCGCGCCCGGTGACCATCCACGAAATCAAGGACGTGCGCCTGGAAGAGGGCGACCGGGTGGATTTCGAGGTAGCCTGCTCGAAAGGCACCTATGTGCGCTCGCTGGTCGAGGATCTTGGCGAGGCGTTGGGCTGCGGCGGCCATGTGGCCGCGCTGCGCCGGCTTTCCGCGGGGCCCTACCCGGCGGAGCGCATGCTGACCCTGGAGCAGCTTGGTGAGATCAAGGCGGAGGGCGGTTTCGAGGCCCTGGACGAATTGCTCTTGCCTTTGTCGACCAGCGTGGCAGACTGGCCGCGCGTCCAGCTGGCCGAGAGCGCCGCGCACTACCTGCGCCAGGGCCAGCCGGTGATGACCAGTGACCGTCCCCTGGACGGCTGGGTAAGTATTTATGAAGCTTCCACCGGCGCCTTCATGGGCGTCGGTGAAGTGCTGGAAGACGGGCGCATCGCGCCGCGTCGTCTGGTATCCGGCTGACCGAGGGTCGGCCTTCAACGAGGGCGGCGGCTGTAAATATGCGCGGCCGACCGCGACTTAACCGCATATTGGAGCGAAAAAATGGCTTTGACCACCGAGCAAAAAGCACAAATCCTGAAGGATTTTGCCCAGAAGGAAGGTGATACCGGTTCCCCGGAAGTGCAGGTTGCCCTGCTGTCCGAGAACATCAACCAGCTTCAGGGTCACTTCAAGGATCACCACAAGGATCACCACAGCCGTCGCGGCCTGATCCGCATGGTTAACCAGCGCCGTAAGCTGCTGGACTACCTGGCCGGCAAGAACCGCGACCGCTATCTGAAGTTGATCGAACGTCTGGGCCTGCGCCGCTAAGCAGGCCCCGGTGTGACCGGTGATTGAAACGGAAGCTCGGCCCGGTGCCGGGCTTCTGTTGTTTTGGGGGCAGGGTTATGATGCCCCGGCACGCGATGAAAAAGCGAAGAGACGAAAGACGAGACGAGAGACGAGAAGCGATATGTTCAATATAGTGCGTAAAGAGATTCAATACGGCGGCGACACCGTTATCCTGGAAACCGGGCAGATCGCCCGCCAGGCCACCGCCGCCGTGATGGTCACCATCGGTGACACCCAGGTGCTGGTCACCGTGGTCGGCAAAAAAGAAGCCGACCCCAACAAGCCGTTCTTCCCGCTCACCGTGAACTACCAGGAAAAGACCTACGCCACCGGCCGCATTCCCGGCGGCTTCTTCAAGCGTGAAGGTCGTCCCAGCGAGAAAGAAACCCTGACCTGCCGTCTGATCGACCGGCCGATTCGCCCGCTGTTTCCCAAGGGCTTCATGAACGAAGTCCAGATCGTGGCCACGGTCATGTCCTCGGACAAGAACCAGGATCCGGATATCGCCGCCATGATCGGCACCTCCGCCGCCCTGGCGATCTCGGGCATTCCGTTCAGCGGCCCCATCGGCGCGGCACGCGTGGGCTTCAAGGACGGCCTGTACCTGCTCAACCCGACCTATTCCGAGCTGGAAGAGTCCGCCCTCAACCTGGTGGTCGCCGGTACCGAAGCCGCCGTGCTGATGGTGGAATCCGAAGCCCAGGAGCTCAGCGAAGACCAGATGCTGGGCGCGGTGCTGTTCGGCCACCAGGAAATGCAGGGCCTGATCCAGGCGATCAACGAGTTCGCCTCCGAAGTGGGCACCCCCGCCTGGGAGTGGCAGCCGGCTGAAGAGAACACCGAGCTGAAGAATGCCATCAAGGGCAAGTACGAAGCCGCTCTGGCGGACGCCTACACCATCACCGACAAAATGGCCCGCCAGCAGAAAGTCGGCGAGCTGCGCGACGCCTGTGTGGCCGAGTTCGTCACCGAAGAGGAAGGCGCGCCGGAAGCCGGTGAAGTGAAGGACCTGTTCGGCAAGGTGGAAAAGAACGTGGTGCGCGAGGCGGTGGTCTCCGGCAAGCCGCGTATCGACGGCCGTGCCCTGAACGCGGTGCGCCCGATCGAATGCAAGGTGGGCATGCTCAAGAAAACCCACGGCTCCGCGCTGTTCACCCGCGGCGAAACCCAGGCGATCGTCACCGCCACCCTGGGTGGCATGCGCGATGCCCAGTTCATCGACGCCCTGGAAGGCTCCCGCCAGGACCACTTCATGCTGCAGTACAACTTCCCCCCGTACTGCGTCGGTGAAACCGGCATGATCGGCAGCCCCAAGCGCCGCGAAATCGGCCACGGCCGTCTCGCCCGCCGTGGCGTCGAAGCGGTGGTGCCCGATGAGAAGCAGTTCCCGTACTCAATCCGCGTGGTGTCCGAAATCACCGAATCCAACGGCTCCTCCTCCATGGCGTCGGTGTGCGGCACCTCCATGGCGCTGATGGACGCCGGCGTACCGCTGACCGCCCCGGTGGCCGGCATCGCCATGGGGCTGGTCAAGGAAGAAGACGGCCGCTTCGCGGTACTGTCCGACATCCTCGGTGACGAGGATCACCTCGGCGATATGGACTTCAAGGTGGCCGGTACCGCGCGCGGCGTGACCGCTCTGCAGATGGACATCAAGATCGAGGGGATCACCGAGGAGATCATGGAGAAGGCGCTGGAGCAGGCCCAGGAAGGCCGGCTGCACATTCTCGGCGAGATGGCCAAGGCGATTTCCGAGTCCCGCTCCCAGGTGTCCGACAACGCGCCCACCCTGCTCACCCTGAAGATCAACCCGGAGAAAATCCGCGACGTGATCGGCAAGGGCGGCGCCACCATCCGCGGCCTCACCGACGAAACCGGGTGCACCATCGATCTGGAAGACGACGGCAGCGTGAAGATCTACGGCGAAACCCGTGAGGCGGCCCTGGAAGCCAAGCGTCGCGTGGAAGAGCTCACCGCCGAGGCGGAGATCGACAAGATCTACGAAGGCAAGGTCATGCGCGTGGTGGACTTCGGTGCCTTCGTGCAGATCATGCCCGGCACCGAAGGCCTGCTGCACATCTCCCAGATCGCCGAAGAGCGCGTGGAGAAGGTGTCCGACTACGTCAACGAGGGCGACATCATCAAGGTGAAAGTCCTCGACGTGGACCAGCGTGGCCGCATCAAGCTGTCCATGAAGGAAGCGAAGGAAAGCTGATTTTCCCTGGCTCCGTCAGTACTAAAAAGACCCGCTTAGGCGGGTTTTTTTATGCTCCGTCGAAAAAGACAACCGGGTTGCCATAGTTGGATCAATATCATAAGCTTGCTTACGATAAGTGCGCTTACTAAAGCGCGGATAGGCAGCCGGGAGACCTCGCGATGACCAAAGACACCATGGTCGGGCTCAACGTCCATGACGTGGCGCGTATGATCCGCCGCGACTTCGACCGGCGCGCCCGCGAACAGGGACTGACCCGCGCCCGCTGGCAGGTGCTCTGGCATCTGGCCCGCCACGAGGGCGTCCACCAGGCGGCGCTGGCCGAGATCCTCGATGTGGCGCCGATTTCGCTGACGCGGCAACTGGAACGGCTGGAACAGGAAGGCCTGGTGGAGCGTCGGGGGGACCCTTCCGACCGGCGCCGGCGTCGGCTTTATCTCACCGAAGCGGCCACGCCGGCGTTGGAGCGGCTACGCCAACTGGCGGCGCTGACCCGCGAGCGGGCCTTCGACGGGCTGACCAGCGAGCAAATCGATACGTTCAGAGAGGTGCTGGAGGCGATGCGCGCCAACCTCTGTGATCGACCGGATCAGGGGGACGCACAGTGACCACAACGCAACGCAACCGGCGGCTGGGGATGGGGCTGGGCCTGTTGATCGCTCTGGCCGTGGTGCTATGGCTGATATTCGGCGGCCACCGCTACGTGACCACCGAAAACGCCTACATCAAGATCGACATGATCTCGCTGACCGCCGACGTCAGCGGCCCTCTGGTGGCGGGAGCGCAACCAGCCGGTCCAGCGCGGCCAGGTGCTCGCCGAGGTCGACCCCCAGCCTTACCGCATTGCCCTGGCGGAGGCGCGCGCCGATCAGCGCGCGGTGCGTAACCGCATTCTTTCCGAGCGTGCCGACTATGCGCGGCTGCAGGCCCAGCGGGCCCAGGCGCGCCGTGACCTGAGCTACTACCAGCGGGAATTGCAGCGCTTCCAGGGGCTCGACAAGGTGGCGGTATCGCAATCCCAGTTGGAGGCGGCGCGGCAGAAGCGCGACAAGGCCCGGGCGGACGCGGAGGTCATCGACCAGCAACTCGCCAGCCTGCGCGCCAAGCTCGGCGGCGGGCCGGATGTGGCGGTGGAGGAGCATCCGGACTATCAGGCGGCCACCGCCAAGCTGGACCAGGCCGAATACGACCTGGCCCACACCCGCATCGTGGCCCCCGCCGACGGTATTCTCGGCGGCGCCACGCCGATGGTCGGTGAGCGCGTCAACGCGGGCGTGCCGGTGCTCACCCTGGCCCGCGACCGCTCCGCCTGGGTGGAAGCCAACCTGAAGGAAACCCAGCTCACCAACGTGCGTGAGGGGCAGACCGTGGAGGTGGTGGTGGACACCTATCCGGGGGTCACCTGGCGGGCCCGGGTGCGCAGCCTGAGCCCGGCCACCGGCTCCGAGTACGCGCTGATCCCGCCGCAGAACGCCAGCGGCAACTGGGTCAAGGTGGTGCAGCGGGTGCCGGTGCGCCTGCAGTTGCTGGATGTCGACGGCAAGCCGCCGCTGCGCTCGGGCATGAGCGCGGAAATCACCATTGATACGCAGGCGTCGCCGCTCGCCGACAAACCGGTGGCCGCCAGCGGCGACCATGGCACGCCTTAACGACCAGCGCCTGGTCACCGTCAGCATCATGCTGGCCACGGTGATGCAGGTGCTCGACACCACCATCGCCAATGTGGCCCTGCCGCACATGCAGGGCAGCCTGTCCGCCAGTACCGACCAGATCACCTGGGTGCTGACCTCCTACATCGTGGCCGCCGCCATCATGACGCCGACGGTGGGGTTCATGGCCAGCCGCCTGGGGCGGCGCCGGCTGTTCCTCTGGTCGGTGGCCGGGTTCACGGTGACCTCCGGGCTGTGCGGGTTGTCCGCCTCGCTGGATCAGATGGTCCTGTTCCGCATCCTGCAGGGAGTGTTCGGCGCCGCGCTGGTGCCGCTGTCCCAGTCGGTGCTGCTGGACGCCTACCCGGTGGAAAAACACGGCCAGGCCATGGCGATCTGGGGCATGGGCGTAATGGTGGGGCCGATCCTGGGGCCCACGCTGGGCGGCTGGCTCACCGAGTGGTACAGCTGGCGCTGGGTGTTCTACATCAATCTGCCGTTCGGCTTGCTGGCGTTCGCCGGCATCTGGCTGAGCGTCAGTGAAACCGAAACCCGCAAGGTGCGCTTCGACATCATGGGGTTCGCCTATCTGGGCCTGGCCATCGGTGCCTTCCAGCTGATGCTGGATCGCGGCGAACAGGTGCAGTGGTTCGAAAGCTTTGAGATTCAGCTGGAAGCCGTTCTGGCTCTGCTCGGCTTGTATCTGTTCGTGGTCCATTCGCTGACCCGCAAGGACCCCTTTATCGATCCGGCGCTGTTCAAGGACCGTAATTTCGTCACCGGGCTGGTGTTCATCTTCGTGGTGGGGATCATTCTGCTGGCGACCATGGCGTTGCTGCCGCCCTTCCTGCAGCAGTGGAAAGACTATCCGGCGGTGACCACCGGCCTGGTGCTGGCGCCGCGCGGGCTGGGCTCCATGTTCTCGATGATGCTGGTGGGGCGCCTGATGCGCACCCGGCTGGACCCGCGGGTGCTGGTGATCACCGGGCTGCTGTTCATCACCTTCTCGTTGCACGAGATGGCCGGTTTCACGCTGGAGGTCAGCCGCAATACGCTGATCTGGACCGGGGTGCTGCAGGGGCTGGGCCTGGGGCTGGTGTTCGTGCCGGCCAGCGCGCTCACCTACGCCACGCTCAACCCGTCACTGCGCACCGAGGGCGCCTCGCTGTTTTCGTTGTCGCGCAACCTGGGCTCCAGCGTCGGCATCTCGATCATGACCGCCATGTTGTCGCGCAATCTGTGGATCAACCAGCAGCAGCTCGGTGAGCACCTGCAGCTGGCCCCCTGGCTGAGCCAGGGGCTGCCCATGAAAGAGATGGTGGGCAGCGTGCCGGCGGCGGTCTACCAGACGCTGTTGAGCCAGGCGGCGGAGATCAGCTATATGAACGATTTCCGCCTGTTGATGTGGATCAACATGGCGGCGATCCCGCTGGTGTTCCTGCTGCGCCACCAGCGGCGGGCATAAAAAAGGCGGCCCGAGGCCGCCTTTTTCCTTATCACAAAAGAGCCGCTATCCGCTGTCGCCGTTGTTCTTGCGGGTCTTGATCAGCTCGTCCACCACGCCCGGGTCCGCCAGGGTGGAGGTGTCGCCCAGGCTGTCCAGCTCGTCGGCGGCGATCTTGCGCAGAATGCGCCGCATGATCTTGCCGGAGCGGGTCTTGGGCAGGCCGGGGGCGAAGTGAATCAGGTCCGGCTTGGCGATCGGGCCGATTTCCTGGGTGACCAGATCGCGCAGCTCCTTGATCAGCTCATCGCTGCCCTCGGCGCCGCGCATCAGCGACACATAGGCGTAGATGCCCTGGCCTTTGACGTCGTGCTGGTAACCCACCACGGCGGCCTCGGAGATGCTCTTGTGCAGCACCAGAGCCGATTCGATCTCGGCGGTGCCCAGCCGGTGCCCGGAGACGTTCAGCACGTCGTCCACCCGGCCGGTGATCCACCAGTAGCCGTCCTCGTCGCGGCGCGCCCCGTCGCCAGTGAAGTAATAGCCGGGGTAGGCGCTGAAGTAGGTGTCGATCATGCGCTGGTGGTCGCCGTACACGGTGCGGATCTGGCTCGGCCAGCTGGCCTTGATCACCAGGTTGCCGGAGGTGGCGCCTTCCAGTTCCTTGCCGTCCGGGTCCATCAGGCCGGGCTGTACGCCGAACATGGGCAGGGTGGCGGAGCCGGGCTTCAGGTCCACCGCGCCGGGCAGCGGCGCGATCATGATGGCGCCGGTCTCGGTCTGCCACCAGGTGTCGACGATCGGGCAGCGTTCCTCGCCCACCACCTTGTGGTACCACTGCCAGGCTTCCGGGTTGATCGGCTCGCCCACGGTGCCCAGCAGTTTCAGGCTGGAGCGGTCGGTTTTGGTCACCGGCTCGTCGCCCTGGCCCATCAGGGCACGGATGGCGGTGGGCGCGGTGTAGTAGATGTTGACCTTGTGCTTGTCCACCACCTGCCAGTGACGGGAGGCGTCCGGGTAGGTGGGCACGCCCTCGAACATCAGGGTGGTGGCGCCGTTGGCCAGCGGCCCGTAGACGATGTAGCTGTGGCCGGTGATCCAGCCCACGTCGGCGGTGCACCAGTAGATGTCGCCGTCCTGATAGTCGAACACGTACTTGTGGGTCAGGGCGCTCTGCAGCAGGTAGCCGGCGGTGGTGTGCACCACGCCCTTGGGCTTGCCGGTGGAGCCGGAGGTGTACAGGGTGAACAGCGGGTCCTCGCTGTCGACCCATTCCGGCTCGCAGTTCGCGTCCGCCTTGGCGAGCGCGTCGTGGTACCAGATGTCACGCCGGTCGTCCCAGTCGATATCGCCGCCGGTGCGTTCCACCACCAGGCAGGTGTGGACCGAATCGCAGCCGCTCAGGGCCTTGTCGGCGTTGGCTTTCAGTGCCACCACCTTGCCGCCGCGCACGCCTTCGTCGGCGGTGATCAGGGCGCAGGCGCCGGCGTTCTGGATGCGGTCCTTGAGGGCTTCCGGCGAGAAGCCGCCGAACACCACCGAGTGAATCGCGCCGATGCGGGCGCAGGCCAGCATGGCGTAGGCCGCTTCCGGGATCATCGGCATGTAGATCACCACCCGGTCGCCTTTTTTCACGCCGCGGTCCTTCAGGGCGTTGGCGAAGCGCGACACCTGCTCGAACAGTTCCTGGTAGGTGATGTGCTTTTCCTGGTCGGGCTCGTCGCCCTCCCAGATGATCGCGGTCTGCTGGGCGCGCTCGGGCAGGTGGCGGTCGACGCAGTTGTAGCAGGCGTTGAGCTTGCCGCCCTGGAACCAGGCCGCGCGGCCTTCCTTGAAGTCCCAGTCGCTGACCGTGTCCCAGCGGGTCTGCCAGTCGAGCAGTTGGTCCGCGCGCTCGGCCCAGAACGTATCGGGATCGTCGATGGATTGCTGATACCAGCGATCATAGGTTTGCCGATCCATCAGTGTCTGGCGTTTAAACGCCTCCGGAACCGGGTAGATCTTTTGCTCGGACATGTCAGCCTCCTTCGTACTGCCCGCTGATGTTTATTGTCTGGCCGCCCCGCCCTGAAGCCGCGGGGGTAATACGGCGCCGTATTATCGTGCCAACGGCGATACGCCTGGAATTAAACTATTGTCTAAAGACCGGCTTATCAAATGCCATTGAGGACAGTGTACCGCTAGCGGCGCTGGGAAAGGGACGTCTACTACCAAAGGCGAAGAGATGCGCGCGCGGGGAGGGGGTAGCATCAAGGGGCTGGATACAAAAACGCCGGCTCGAGGCCGGCGTTCAGGGCGAGGTGGTACAGACGGCTCAGGCCACCTGCACCGGGATAGCGTTGCTGGTCCCTTTAACCTCGTTGCCTTCGTCCATGTAAATCAGACGGGGCTTATAATTGATCAGCTCGGAGCTGGAATAGTTGGCGTAGGCGCAGATGATCACGCGGTGCCCGGGCTGCGCCTTGTGGGCGGCGGCGCCGTTCACGGAAATCATCTTCGAACCCTCTTCGCCGCGGATCGCGTAGGTTTCGAAGCGCTCGCCATTGTCCAGGTTGTAAATCTGGATCTGCTCGTATTCAAGGATGCCGGCCATGTCCATAAGACGGCCGTCGATGGCGCAGGAGCCTTCGTACTCAAGTTCCGCATGGGTGACGCGGGCCTGGTGCAACTTGGCTTTCAGCATGGTGCACTGCATGTTGGTACCTCTCTAAACAACCCTTGCACGGGCACTGAATAACGGCCGCTGACAGGGGGGCGGCAGTATGCATGAATCACCGGTCACATACAATAAACCGGTGGGGGGCACCCCGTGCCCTGAGCCGACGCTGAGAGCGGCATTATAGGGCAGTCTCAGCCAATTTCACGGTCACATTGTCGATCAATCTGGGGCGCCCCAGGCGCGCCGCCGCCGCGACCACCAAAGAGCGGTCGCCGGGGCCGGCGGGGACCAGGCTGTCGGCGTTGGCCACGGTCACGTAATCGACATCAAAGCCGTGCCCGGCGAGCGACGCCGCCAGGCGCTGTTCCAGGGCCCGGTAGTCGCGTTCGCCGGCCTCGATGGCGCGCCGCGCCTCCTGCAGGTGCTGCTGGAGCAGCGGCGCTTTGGTGCGCTCCTCGGCGGTGAGAAAGCCGTTCCGGGAGCTGCGCGCCAGGCCGTCCGGCTCCCGGTCGGTGGCGGCGCCGATCACGCGCACCGGCATCAGCAATTCCGCCACCATGCGGCGGATCACCGCCAGCTGCTGGAAATCCTTCTCGCCGAACACCGCCAGATCAGGCTGAACAATATTGAATAATTTGCTTACCACCGTGGTCACGCCCCGAAAATGGCCGGGCCGGTCGGCGCCGCACAGATAATCGCCCAGGGCGTCCACGTCCACCCAGGTCTGGTTGGTCCCCAGCGGGTAGATTTCCTCCACCGGCGGGGCGAACGCCATGGCCACCCCGGCGTCGCGCAGCTGGGCGCAGTCCGCGTCCAGGGTGCGCGGGTAGGCGTCGAAGTCCTCATTGGGGCCGAACTGGGTGGGGTTGACGAAAATCGACACCACCACCTCATCGCTGTGGCGCCGGGCCTCGCGCACCAGGCTCAGGTGGCCCTCGTGCAGGTTGCCCATGGTGGGCACGAAGCCCACCCGTTTTCCGGCCTGGCGCCACTGGCGCACGCGTTCGCGCACCTCGGCGACGGTATGCAGCAATTCCATGGTGGTCAGAAGCAGTGCTGTTCGGCGGGGAACTGGCCGTCCTTGACGGCCCGGTCGTAGGCGCGGAACGCCGCGGCCACATCGCCGCCGGCCTCCGCCATGAAGTCCTTCACGAAGCGCGCCGGGCTGGCATTGAGCCCGAGCATGTCGTGCATCACCAGCACCTGGCCGTCGCACTCCGGGGCGGCGCCGATACCGGTCACCGGGATGTTCACGGCGGCGGTGATTTCCGCGCTCAGGGCGCGCGGCACGCACTCCAGCAGCAGCATGGCGGCGCCGGCCTTTTCCAGGGCGACGGCGGCCTCCAGCAGCTCGCGGGCGCCCTGCTCGTCCTTGCCCTGGACCCGGTAGCCGCCGAAGGCGTTGACCGCCTGCGGGGTCAGGCCCAGATGCACGCAGGCCGGGACGCCGTTGCGCTTGAGCACGGTGACCGCTTCGGCCAGCCAGGCGCCGCCTTCCAGCTTGACCATGTTGGCGCCGGCCTGCATCAGCGCGCCGCTGGCCTCGAGAATGCGCTCCAGCGTGGCGGCGCCCAGGAAGGGCACATCGGCCAGCACCAGGCTGCCCTGGTTGCCGCGGGCCACGCACCGGGTGTGGTAGACCATGTCGTCCAGGGTCACCGGCACGGTGCTGTCACGGCCCTGGATCACGTTGCCCAGGGAGTCGCCGATCAGGACGGCGTCCACGCCCGCTTCGCTGATCAGACGCGCGAAGGTGGCGTCGTAGGCGGTGAGCATGGAGAACTTCTCGCCGTCCTGCTTGCGCTTGTTGAGAGTGCGGATGGTAACGGGCATGGGTGTCTTCCCCCGGGAAACTGCGTTTAGACCAGCGGCCGGGGGTTAAAATAGTGGCGCCCGGTGCGGATGTCCAGCAACTCGGCCACCAGTTGCTGGTAGTCCGCGTCACCGCTGGCCAGGTCGATTTCCGCCGCGTTGACGATCAGCAGCGGGGCCCGGTCGTAGAAGTGGAAAAAGCGGGTGTAGGCGTCGTTGAGGCGGTCCAGGTAGTCCGGGTCGATGCGTTGCTCGAAGGCGTTGCCCCGTTTCAGCACCCGCTGGCGCAGAACCGGCGTGGGCGCCTGCAGGTAGATCACCAGGTCCGGCGCCGGGGCGTCGATCAGCATGTGCTGGTAGACGTTGTCGTAGAGGGCGAACTCGTCCTCGTCGAGATTCACCTCGGCGAACAGGCGGTTCTTGTCGACCAGGAAATCCGCCACCCGCGGGCCGGAAAACAGGTCCTGCTGGCGCAGCCCGCGCAGCTGGTCGGCGCGCTGAAACAGGAAAAACAGCTCGGTCTGCAGGGCGAAGCGGGCCGGGTCCTGATAGAAGCGGGTCAGAAACGGGTTGTCGTCGGCGCGCTCGAACAGGGTGTCGAAGCCGAAGGTGTCCGCCAGACGCTGGGCCAGGGTGGTTTTGCCGGCGCCGATGGGGCCTTCCACGGCGATGAAACGGGGCAGTTCGCCGTTGTCGCGCAGACGGTTAATGCGTTCGGTCAGCAAAGTGGTTCTCCTCCAGGCAGTGCAGGCGCTGCAGTGGCTGGGCGGCGACCGCAGGCCAATAGTCGGCCACCGGGGTGCCGTCCGGCAAGCGGCAATCGGGCAGCAGGTCGACCAGCGGGCCGATCACGAAGGCGCGCCGCGTGAGCTCGGGGTGGGGGACGGTGAGGCGGGGCAGGTCGAGGGTCCGCTGGTCCCATAACAGGATGTCCAGATCCAGGGTGCGCTCGCCCCAATGCCGGTGCCGCTCGCGGCCGGCGGTGTTTTCCAGCTGCTGCAAGGCGTCCAGCAGGGCCAGCGGGGCCAGCGTGGTTTCCAGGACCGCCACCGCGTTGATGAAGTCGGGCTGGTCCTGGGGCCCCACCGGGGCGCTGGCGTAGAGATCGGAATGGCCCACCAGCCGGGTGTCGGGCAAGGCGGCCAGCGCCTCCAGGGTCCGGCACAGTCGCCGGCGGGGATCCGCCAGATTGCCGCCCAGCCCGATCACCACCATGCGCTGTTCAGCCCTGGCTGTTGGCGGGTTTGCGCCGGCGCCGGCGGCGCTTGCCACCGCCGCTGGCGCCCTGGTTGGGGCCGAGCGCCTGCACCATCGCTTCGCGCTGGTCCTCGTCGGCGTCCTGGTAGCGCGTCCACCAGTCACCCAGGCCGGCGGGCAGTTCACCGGCCTGCTCGCGCAGCAGCAGGAAATCGTAGGCGGCCCGGAAACGGGGATGCTGCACCAGCGCCTCGGCGCGGCGGCCGCCACGGCGCGGCAGCCGGTCCTGCAGGTCCCACATTTCCCGCATCACGGTGGAGAAGCGGCGCGGAATGGCGGTGTGCTGAACCTGCTGGTTCAGGGCCCAGCCGGCGGCCTTGTGCAGGGCCGGAGCCGGCGGCATGCCGTCGGCGCGCAGCTTTTCCAGGCGCGCCACGGTCACCGGCCACAACAGTACGGCGAAGATGAACGCCGGCGTCACCGGTTTATCCTGCGCCAGCCGCCGGTCGGTGTTGTCCATGGCGGCCAGAATCAGTTTCTCCCAGACCTTGCCCTGGGGGCCCTTCAGGCTGCGGTCGGTTTCCGGGAACAGGAAATGGAACAGGCCCAGGTCCTGCAGTTGCTGCATGGAGGCGCGGGCATGGCCGCTGAGGAACAGTTTCAGCACCTCGTCAAACAGCCGCGCCGGCGGCACCTGCAGCAGCAGCTCGGCCAGTTCGGGAATCTTGCGGCTTGCCTTCTGGTCCAGCCGGAAGCCCAGCTTGGCGGCGAAGCGGGCGGCGCGCAGCATGCGCACCGGGTCTTCCCGGTAGCGCTGTTCAGGGTCGCCGATCAGGCTGATCTCGCCGCGCTCGATGGCGCGCCGGCTGCCGACAAAGTCGTACAACGCGAAGTCGGCGATATTGTAGTAAAGCGCATTGATGGTGAAGTCGCGGCGCAGGGCGTCTTCCTCGATGCTGCCCCAGGTGTTGTCGCGCAGCACCAGCCCGGTCTCTTCGTGGGCGGAGTGCTGGTCGCGGTCGAGTTCCTGGTCGTCCCGTTGAAAGGCGCGGAACGTGGAGACTTCGATCACTTCGCGGCCGAAACGCACATGCACGATCTGGAAGCGGCGGCCGATGATACGGCTGCGCTTGAACAGGCGCTGGACCTGCTCCGGCGTGGCGTCGGTGACCACGTCGAAGTCCTTGGGCTCGCGGCCGCACAGCAGGTCGCGCAGGCAGCCGCCCACCAGAAAGGCTTGAAATCCCTGCTCGTGCAACCCATACAGCACATTCAGCGCCGCTCTGGAGATCTGCTTGCGGGAGATCGGATGCTGGTCCCGGGGTATGATCCGCGCCTCGGGCAGGGCGGTGCCGCCGCTGGAACCTTTGCTCGCCACGGCGGTCAATGTTCTCAGAGGGCGGCCAAGCAGGCGTAGCGGGTAGGTGACGATGCCGGCGAGCCGGGCCAGGGCCCAGGTAAGAATTGCGTCGGCCCAGACCACGGGCATGACAAGCCAGGTAAGGGCGCTTTTAAGCCTCGGTGAAAGGTTACGTGCCATTGAGCAAAAAACGTCCTGACGGAATGAAAGGCGGCATGGTAGCACTTTTTGCCACGGGCTGGTTATTCGATCTGGAGAAAGGGCGGGCGGTCCGCCGGGCGTAAGCGATAGGGCGGGCCTGGAAAGTAAAAAGGGACCACAACCTCGGTTGTGATCCCCTATGCGCTGATTCTGTTGTTGTTATTGTTTGTGTTTTTTTCTGCCTTGCGCCATAACCAATTTTTGTTACGGCATCTTGTTTTGGCTCCAAGTTTATTCTTCTTCTTTTCTTGTTCTTATTATGAGCCTTAACGCCGTTGTTGTTTTCCTTATGTGGCGTGGGATTCATAGTGCATGGATGGTTTTTCCATTGCAACAAGTTGTTAAACCCTTTCAAATCAAGCACTTATAAAAAAATGAAGAAATGTGAACAGTTATAAGCTCCGGCGCGGTAGCACACCTGTTACCGGCCTGTGTAGTAAGGTAACACTTCTGGGGTAACACCCCTCCCGGCCCCGTCCCGCATTGATTGAAACCGCAAAGGCAAGCACTGAAATTCACCGGCGAGTGCTCTTGCGGCGTGGAATGCCCAGGCGTTGCCGGCGTTCCCACAGGCTTTTGCGGCTGATCCCCAGCTTCTGGGCCAGCTCGGTCTCGGTCATGCTGTCCTGGTTTTCCAGTACGAAACGGGTGAAATAGTCCTCCAGGGACAGATCCTCGGAGGGGTCCAGGCTGGCCCGGCTGACCCGCTGCGGGGTGCGGTTGGGGTTCAGGCCCAGCTGCGCGGGGCCGATGCCGTCCTCTTCGGTGAGAATCACCGCCCGCTCGATCACGTTTTCCAGCTCTCGCACGTTGCCCGGCCAGCTGTAGGCGCGCATGGCGGCGAGCGCCGCGTCGGTGAAATACAGCGCGCCCCGGCTGAGCTTTTCGCAGCTGCGCGTCAGCAGGGTGGCGGCCAGCTGCTCGATGTCGTCCTCGCGCTCGCGCAGTGGCGGCAGCTCCAGCTCCATCACGTTGAGGCGGTAATACAGGTCCTCACGGAAGCGGCCATCGGTGACCCGGGCCGGCAAATCCATCTGGCTGCTGGCGATCACGCGCACGTCCACCCGGCGCGGCGACAGCGAGCCCTGGCGGTGGATTTCCCCTTGTTCCAGCAGGGTCAGCAGGCGGCTTTGCGCCTCGTTGGACAGCTCGCCCACTTCGTCAAGAAAGAAGGTGCCGCCGTCGGCGTTCTCGATGCGGCCGGGCTGGCTGTCGCTGCCGAACAGTTCCTCCAGTTGCAGGGTCTTGGGCAGAGCGGCGCAATGCACCGTTACCAGCGGCGCGGCGGTGCGCTCGCTGTGCTCGTGCAGGGCGCGCGCGGTGAGCTCCTTGCCGGTGCCGGCCTCGCCGAGAATCAGCACCGGGGTGTCGGTGGGGCCGACCCGGCTGATGCGGTGCTTGAGATCGCGCATCGGCTCGCAGTCGCCGATCATGGAGCGGACCGGGTAAGTGCGCTCCATGTCCTGGCGCAGCGCCTGGTTGCCCCGGTTGATGCGGCCTTCCTTGAGCACCCGCTGCACCGACATCAGCATTTCGTCGTGATCGAAGGGCTTGGGAATGTAATCCACGGCGCCTTCGCGCATGGCGTCCACCGCCGAGCGCAGGCTGGCGTAGCTGGTCATGATCAGCACCGGCACCGGGGCCGCCAGCTCGATCAGCGCGGTGCCGGGCTCGCCGGGCAGACGCAGGTCGCTGATGATCAGGTCGCACTGGGTGAGGCCGTTCTCGCGGGCCTGCTCCACGGATTCCGCCTCAGCCACGGAGTGATCGTGCCGTTCCAGTAGTTTGCGCAGGGCGCCGCGAATCACCGGCTCGTCTTCAACGATCAGGATATGGCTCATGGTGCCGTTCCTTTTTTAATGCGTGCTCAAGGCGCCGGCGCTGAAGCGCGGCAGCTCGATGATAAAGCGGGTTCCACGGTCGCCGTCGATGGGGCTTTCCACCCACACCGTGCCGTGGTGGTCCTCGATAATACTGTAAACCAGCGCCAGACCCAGCCCCGTGCCCCTGCCGGGCGGTTTGCTGGTGACAAACGGCTCGAACAGGGCGGCGCGCAACTCCTCGGGAATGCCGTGGCCGTGGTCCTCCACCTGGATGCGCACCTTGTCGCCGTGGTCTTCACTGAGCACTCGGATCGCGTCCGCCCGCGTCGCTGGCGTCCGCCGCGTTGCCGAGCAGGTTGACGAACACCTGCAGCAGGCGCTGTGGGTCGCCGATCACTTCCAGATCCGGCGCGCAGTGGTTCTCAAAGCGCTGCGCCCGATGGTCCGGGTCCAGCAGCAGCAGCGCAATGGCCTCGGCGGCGGTGGCGGCCACGTTCGCCGGGCCCTGGATGGTATCGCGCAGGCCGCCGGAGTGGCTGAACGTGACCAGGGATTCGACGATGCGGGTGATGCGGCGGGTCTGCTCCATGATCTGGCTGGCGCTGAGGGTCTGCTCCTCGCGGTCGCATTCGCCGTCCAGGTTCTGCGCCAGGCAGGCGATGGCGGTCACCGGGTTGCCGATCTCGTGGGCCACGCCTGCCGCCAGCCGGCCGATTGATGCCAGGCGCTCGTTGTGGGCCAGGTGGGATTCCATCTGCCGCAGTTCGGTGATGTCCTCCAGCACCAGCACCAGGCCGCCGGCCTGCTCGCTGGGGCCCGGGCTCTGGATCAGTGACTTGTGCAGGCTGACCCAGCGGGACTGGCCGTCCACCTCCAGATGGCGCTGCGGCTCGTGCATCGCTTCTCCGCGCCCGAACTCCGACAGCAGGTCGCCCCAGGGCGCCGGCAGATGCGCCAGCCGCGAGCCGATGGTGTGCTCGGCGTCGATGCCGGTGAGGTGTTCCACCGCCCGGTTCCAGCCGATGATCTCGCCGTCGCCGCCCAGGGAAATCACGCCCATGGGCAGCTCCAGCAGGGTCTGGCGATGGAAGCGGCGCAGGCTGTCCAGCTCTGCGGCCAGGCCGGAGAGGCGGTCGCGGTACTGCTCCAGGCGCGATTCGATGAACTGGATGTCCTCGCTGGATTCGCCGTCCTGGGGCTTGTAGGGCAGGTTGTCGTCCATCAGCTGATGGGCCACGGACGGCCCCAGCAGGCCGGACAGGTTGGTCTCCAGCTGGTCACGCAGGCGCCGCAATGCATAGGGCCGTGTTTCGTTGGCATTCAGTTGCAGGTCGCCGAGGGCCATGTCCACTTCCCGGGCGGCGGTGCCGGGCCCCAGCGGCCCGCTCAGCGCGGTCACGAATTCGTCCACGGTCTGGGCGCTGAGATCCCAGCGGTAGGGGCGGCGCAGGCTGTCCACCGCACAGGCTTCGGCGGCGGTGCGCTCGGCGCGGGACATGGGCGTGACGATGGAGACGATGGCGTACACGATACCGTTGAGCACCACCGACACGATCGCCACCTGGTTCCAGTGGTCGGCGCCTTCGGCCCGGCGCAGGCCGAACATTTCCACCAGATGCTGGGCGTGCCAGTCCGGGTACACCATGGGCAGCAGCAGCGCCGCCAGCCACACCGCGAAGCCGGCGCACAGACCGGCGTACAGGCCGTTGCGGTTGCCCGACGGCCAGAACAGGGTGCCGATCAGGCCGGGCACGAACTGCAGCGCGGCGACGAACGACAGCACGCCCAGTTCCACCGCCGAATGATTGGGCCCGGCCAGGCGGTAGAACACATAGGCCAGGGCGAGAATCGCGGCGATCAGCACGCGCCGGGTCCAGAGCAGATTCCGGTACAGGTCCTGGGCGGAATTGAGCGGGCTGGCGGGCAGGATCAGGTGGTTCAGGCACATGCCCGACAACGACAGGATGGCGACGATCAGCATGCCGCTGGCGCCGGCCAGTCCGGCCAGATACCCCAGCACGGCGCCGCCGCCACCGTTGGCCAGGCCCACACCCAGAGTGAAGTAGTCCGGTGAGGTGGTGGCGTTGCTGGCCAGCGCCGCCCACAGAATGATCGGCACGCACAGCGCCATCACCAGAAACAGCAACGGCAGCCCCCAGCTCGCCGACACCAGGGCGCGGGGATTGAGGTTCTCGGTGAACGCCATGTGGAACATGTGCGGCATCACCACGGCGGACACGAAAAACGCCATGATCAGGCTGTGCCAGGTGTTGTCCTGCAGCGGCGCGTACAGGCGCGACAGCATCTCCGGGTGCTGGTCCAGCCACACGCCCAGGCCGCTGGGCCCGTCGAACACGCCGAACAGGCCGATCAGCGCCACCGCCGCGAACGCCGCCACCTTGATCAGGGACTCGGTGGCGATGGCCACCACCAGGCCTTCGTGGCGTTCGCGGGCGGTGGCGTGGCGGGCGCCGAACAGAATCGCGAACAGCGTGATCAGCAGGCAGAACCAGAACGCCACCCAGGCCGGGTCCGGCTCGCCGGTGAGAATCTGGATCGATTCCGCCACCGCTTTGATCTGCATCGACAGCAGCGGCAGCATGCCGACCACCATCATCACGGTGGTCAGCGCGCCGGCCAGGCGGCTGCGGTAGCGGAACGCGAACAGGTCGGCCAGGGAGCTGAGCTGGTAGGTGGTAGTGAGCCGCAGGATCGGCGCCAGCAGTATCGGCGCCAGCAGGAACACGCCGGAGATACCCAGGAAGTAGGCGAGGAAGTTGTAGCCGTAGTCGTGGGCGTAGCCCACCGAGCCGTAGATCGCCCAGGCGCTGGCGTAGACCCCCAGGGAAAACACATAGACCGCCGGGTGGCGTACCAGACGCGCCGGGATCCAGCCCTTCTCGGTGATCCACGCCACCAGGAACAGAAACAGCAGGTAGGCGCCGGCGATCAGAATCAGATCGCTGACACTATAGGCCATCGACATCCCGACTCCTGGCGATCCAGTAGCTCAATGCGATCAGCCCCAGCCAGACCAGATAGGGGCGGTACCAGGCGCGGCCGCCTTCGCTCCACCAGTCGATCAGGGACGGTGACAACAGATAGGTGCCGAGAATAAAAATGATCAGCAGCCGGTCGGTGTACATGATCGCTTCCTAAATCGAGGGTGGCGGCAGCCGGCGCCCGCCGGGCTGATGGGCCGGCGTCCAGTTCGCGCGGGCCCAGGCCAGTTGCTCCGCCACGCCGGCGTCGCGCAGTGTCGGCGGCGGTGTCAGCCCCACATAGCCGAGAGCGGTGAACAGGAAGCCGCCGGGCCGTTCACTGTCGAGCGCGGCGGCGCCGGCGGACTTGCTCATCTTGCCGCCGGCCGGGTCCATCACCACCGGCAGATGAGCGTAGCATGGCGCGGCCTTGCCCAGGCACTCCAGCACCCATTGCTGGCGCAGGGTGGAGGCCAGCAGGTCGCTGCCGCGGACCACGTCGGTGATCGCCATTTCCGCGTCGTCCAGCGCGCACGCCAGCTGGTAGCCGAACAGCCCGTCGCGGCGGCGTATCACGAAGGCGCCGCCCTCCAGGGCCAGATCGGCGTGCACCCGGCCCTGCAGCCGGTCGTCAAGCCACAGCGGCGTGTCGGGCACCGTCAGACGCACCGCGCGGTCCGGCCCCGGCGGCTGGGCCACGGCGGGGCCGGGGTGAATGTGATCCAGGGCTTTCAGTTGTTTGCGCGACAGGGTGCAGTAAAACGCCTTGTCCTCCGCCAGCAGGGTGTCCACCGCCCGCTGATAATGATCGCCACGCCGGCTTTGATAGACCGGGGCGCCGTCCCAGTGCAGTTGAAAGGCGTCCAGTTGTCGCAGGATGGTGTCCACCGCCCCCGGTTGCTGGCGGGGCGGGTCCAGATCGTCGATGCGCAGCAGCCACTGGCCGCCGTGGTAACGGGCGTCCAGCCAGCCGGCCAGCGCCGTTACCAGCGAGCCGAAATGCAGCGGCCCAGATGGCGTGGGGGCGAAGCGCCCCCGGTACGGCCGGTTCACCCGGCCAGCTGTTTTTCCTTGATTTCCGCCAGTTCCTTGCAGTCGATGCAGAGCTCGGCGGTGGGGCGGGCTTCCAGGCGGCGGATGCCGATTTCGATGCCGCAGGCATCACAGAAGCCGTAATCGTCCTTGTCGATCTGGTCGAGCGCTTTTTCGATCTTCTTGAGAAGCTTGCGCTCGCGGTCGCGGGTGCGCAGCTCCAGAGCGAATTCTTCTTCCTGGGTGGCCCGGTCGGCCGGGTCCGGCAGGTTGGCCACTTCGTCCTGGAGGTGGTGCATGGTGCGGTCGGCTTCCTCCATCAGTTCCTGGCGCCAGGCCAGCAGAATCTGACGGAAATGGGCGCGCTGTGCTTCGTTCATGTACTCCTCGCCTTGGTTGGGCGTGTAAGGCGTAAAACCATGAATGAGCGTTTCCGCCTTGGAGGCGGAGGATGCGGATTTCTTCACCTTGGATGTCACCTGATTGGAAGATGGAGAACGGGACGGCGGCCTGTCCATGCTGCCGGTAGCCCTCCTGGCGGTCCCCGGGGAACGCGTGCTGTTGCTCGGTTGGGCGGAGGCCGGACGATTGGGGTTCGTGGCCGGCGCGGCGGTAGCCTTCCGAGCGGTGCTTTTCTTCGCCGCCGCCTTTTTGGCGACGGGTTTGGCGGCTTTGCCGGCGGCGGTTTTTGCCGGCGCCTTTTGGGCCGCGCTCTGTTTGGCCGGTGCTTTCGGCGTTGTCGTCGGATTTAGCGGGTCGCGGCTTTCTTCACGGCGGCTTTCTTCGCCGTGGGCTTTTTCGCGGCGGTCTTCTTCACTGCGGCCTTCTTCACTGCGGCCTTTTTGGCCGCCGGTTTGCTCGCCGGCTTTTTGCTGGCGGTCTTTCTTGCGGCCGCAGCGGCTGCGGCTTTTTTCACCGTGGTCTTCTTCGCCGTCGGCTTTTTTACCGCCGTTTTCTTTACCGCGGCTTTTTTCGCGGTCGCCTTTTTGGCGGCCGCTTTGGTAGCGGTGGTTTTCCTGGTGGCGGCGGTCGTGGCGGCTTTGCCGGTTGATTTCGAGGCGGCGCGTTTCGGGGTGGTCTTGGCGGCGGCTTTTTTAGCCGGGGCCTTCTTTACGGCCGCTTTCTTGGCGACCGCTTTTTTAGCCGTCGTCGTTTTCGTGGTGGCTTTTTTGGAAGCCGCGCTGCCCGCCTTGCTGGCCGTTTTCTTCTTGCTCTTGCTACCGGTGGCCATTTTGATCAACTCCCTTAACATAGTCACGACTCGCTACCTAAGAGCCCAGATCCCTGCAGGCGACAGCCGCCCTTGCACAGGGCCGCCCAATCCAGGACAGATAATAGTGTAACCTTCGACCTTACCGCTTTATTGCAAGCCTTGTCACTATTCAGCACAGTCGCGGTTTTTCCGGCGAGATTCGCTGTTGGCGCGGCTTGCGAAGCGGGGGCGTTCCCTTGCCCGCGCACGCATTGCGTGGCGAAACCACGGGATTATAACGACACCCAGGCCACAGGAAAGGGGTTTTTCTTGAACCGTCCCATCTTGTCTCATCTTGCCGAACAGGCGCCGCCGTTTCATGTCATGGCGTTGCTGGAGCGGGCCCAGGCCCTGGAAGCCGCCGGCCACGACATCCTGCACCTGGAAGTGGGCGAGCCGGATTTTCCCTGCGCCGCCCCGATCATGGACGCGGCGCGGCGCGCCCTGGACCGCGGCCAGACGCGCTACACGCCCGCCGCCGGGCTGCCCGCGCTGCGCGAAGCCATCGCCCGGGACTACCGTGATCGGCTCGGCGCCTCGGTGAGCCCGGCCCAGGTGGTGGTGACGCCGGGCGCTTCGGGAGCGCTGCAATTGATTATGGGCGCCCTGTTGAACGCCGGCGACGAGGTGCTGCTGTGTGACCCGGGCTACCCCTGCAACCGCCAGTTCGTGACCCTGTTCGGCGGCGTGCCCCGCCCCCTGCCGTTGAGGCCCGAAGACGGCTTCCGGCTGACCGCCGACACCCTCGAGGCGGCCTGGACCGAGCGCACCCGGGTGGCGATGGTGGCCAGCCCGGACAACCCCACCGGCAACCGCACCGACGGCGCCGGGCTGGCGGGCCTGGCCCGCGACTGCAGGGCGCGCGGCGGCACCCTGGTGGTGGACGAGATCTATCAGGGGCTCTGTTACGGGGCGCCGGCGGATACCGTGCTGCGCCACGGCGACGAGGCGGTGGTGATCAACAGCTTCAGCAAGTACTTCGGCATGACCGGCTGGCGGCTGGGCTGGCTGGTGGCGCCGCAAGCCTGGGTGCCGGCCATCGAGCGGCTGGCGCAGAACTGGTTTCTGGCGCCGTCCACGGTGGCCCAGCACGCCGCCATGGCCGCCTTCGGCGAGGAGAGCCTGGCGATCGCCGAGCAGAGGCGCCAGCTTCTCGACCGGCGCCGCACCCTGCTGATGGAGGCCCTGCCCGGCATGGGCCTGCCGGTGGTGGGCGGCGCCGAGGGCGCCTTCTACCTGTATCTGGATGTGAGTGCGCACACCGACGACAGCTTCGCGTTCTGCCGGGACCTGCTGGAACGCACCGGGGTGGCGCTCACGCCGGGGCTGGATTTCGGCGCCCACCATCATCCCGAACGCTATCTGCGACTCGCCTATACCTGCGAGGAAAGCCGCCTGCACGAAGCCCTTGAGCGGCTGCGCGCCTATCTGGAGAGACCGTGAATTTTGATCCCCCTCTGCGCGAGGTGACGCTGCTGCGCCGCTACAAGCGTTTTCTCGCCGATGTACGTCTGCCCGACGGCAGCGAGACCACGGTGCACTGCCCCAACACCGGCTCGATGAAAAACTGCGTGCTGCCCGGCCAGGAACAGGCGGCGCTGATCTCCGACAGCGGCAACCCCAAGCGCAAATACCGCCACACCCTGGAAGCGGTGCGGGTGGCGCACGGTTACTGGGCGGGGGTGAACACCGGCCGCAGCAACGCTCTGGTGGCCGAGGCGCTGAGCGCCGGCCGCATCGACGGCCTGTCCCCGGCGGACGGCGTGGAGCGCGAAGTGACGTTCGCGGAGAGCCGCTTCGATCTGGCCCTGGGCGAGCGCGCCGCGCCGCACACCTTTATCGAGGTCAAGAATGTGACCCTGGGGCCGGCCCCGGGCGAGGTGGACAGTGGCGAGATTCGCTTTCCGGACTCGGTGACCGAACGCGGCCAGAAGCATTTGCGTACCTTGATGGCCGCCGCGCGGGAGGGGTACCGGGCGGTGCTGTTCTTCTGTGTGCAGCACGGCGGCGCCCGTTCCGCCGGGCCCGCCGACGATGTGGACCCGGTGTACGGGCAGCTGCTGCGGGAGGCGGCGGGCGCCGGGGTGGAAATCCTGGCCTGGCGCACGCGGATGAGTACCGGCGAATTCGTGCTGGATGCGCCGGTGCCGGTGGTGCTGCCCTGACGGTGTCAGGGTTCGAGCAGGCGCTGCATGGTGGCCAGCTCCTGCTCGAGATCATTGATGTGGTCCTGCCAGTAGCGCGGCGAGTCGAACCAGGGAAACGCCAGCGGGAACGCCGGGTCGTCCCAGCGCTGCGCCAGCCAGGCGCTGTGGCGCAGCATGCGCCGGGCCCGTAGCGGCTCGATCAGGCGGCGCTGCTCCCAGGGAAACGGCAGGAAGGTTTCGTAGCCCTCGGACAGGGTGCGCAGTTGCTGGCTGTTCTCCTCCGCGTCGCCGGAGAGCAGCATCCACAGATCCTGCATGGCGGGGCCGCGCACGCTGTCGTCCAGATCGACGAAGTGGGGCAGGTCGTCGCGCCACAGAATATTGCCGGTGTGGCAGTCGCCGTGCACATTGATCGCCTGCCAGGTGATCCCGTCCAGCCGCCGCTCCATGGCCTCGATCAGCGCCCCGCCCAGGTCCCGGTAGCGCCCCGAGAAATTGGGGTCGACCACGCCCTGATTGACGTAGTCCACGGCGGCCCGGCAGTCGGCGATGATGTCGATGGCCGGGCGGGTCTGGAAGGGGCGGTCGTTGCCGGCCGCGTGCCAGCGGGCCAGGGTGCGGCCCAGCACCAGCAGGTGGTCGGCGTTGTCCAGTTCCGGGGCATGGCCGCCCTGGCGCGGGAACACCGTGAAACGGAAGCCGGCGTGGTAGAACAAGGTCTCGCCGCGGTCGTTGGCCAGGGGCGCCACCACCGGCAGTTCCTGCTCGCGCAGGAAGCGGCTGAAGGCGTGCTCCTCGAGAATCTGGGCGTCGCTCCAGCGCTGCGGCCGGTAGAACTTCACCACCACCGGCGTGGTGTCTTCCAAACCGACCTGATAGACCCGGTTTTCGAAGCTGTTGAGCCCCATCAGTCGGCCGTCGGTGACGAAGCCGGCGCTGTCCACGGCGTCGAGAATCACGTCCGGGGTGAGGGCGTCGAACGGATGGGTGGAGCCTTCCTGGTCGGTCATGACGAATGCTCGGTTAAGCGGTGGTTTCGGCGTTGCCCACCCAGATTTCCCCGTCGCGGACGTCCAGCGGTACCGCGGTGAGGCTGTCGCCGCTGCAGGGGCCGGACAGACAGGCGCCGTTTTCCGGTTCAAACAGGGCGCCGTGGTTGGCGCACACCAGAAATCGGCCGTCGTCGTCCATGAACTGGTCGGGCATGAAGTTCAGTTCAATGCCCAGGTGCGGACACCAGTTCAGGTACGCATGGAACTGGCCGTCGAATTTGACCACGATCACCGACTGCTCGCCGACCATGAATTCCCGGGCGCTTTCCTCGCCGATGTCCTCGGTTTTGCAGACTGCTTGCATGGCTCCCCCTTTTTTATTCGCCCAGTACCTGCTTGCGCACTTCCAGATGCGCCTCGGCGGGGAGGCGCGGGCCGAATTCGGTGACCAGCCGCGAGCTGGCGGCGGCCGCCAGCCGGCCGGCGGTGGCGTGATCATGGCCGTGGGTGAGGGCGTACAGATACGCGCCGGCGAACATGTCGCCGGCGCCGTTGGTGTCGATGGCTTTAACCGGCGTCGCGTCGACCTGGTGGACCCGCTCGCCGTCCCAGATCAGCGCGCCTTCCGCGCCGCGCGTCATCACCAGGGCGCGGCACAGCGGCTTCAGCGCCTCCAGCGCGGCCTGCGGGCTGTCGGTGTCGGTGTAGCCGAGGGCTTCCGCCTCATTGCAGAACAACAGGTCGACGCCGTCGCCCAGCATTTCCGCCAGGCCGTCGCGGAAGAACTGCACCATCGCCGGATCGGAGAACGTCAGCGAAGTGCGCACGCCGTGCTTTTCCGCCAGCTGGCGCAGACGGACGGCGGCGGCGCGGGCGCTGTCGGAGCTCACCAGATAGCCTTCCAGGTAGACGAACTCGGAGGCGGCGATGGCGTCTTCGTCCAGTTCCTGTTCGCCGACCGACTGGGAGATGCCCAGAAAGGTGTGCATGGTGCGTTCCGCGTCCGGTGTGATCATCACCAGGCATTTGCCGGACACACCGTCCTCGCGGGTGCCGGTCATGTTGGTGTCGACGCCGGCGGCCTGCAGGTCGCGCACGAAAAAGTCACCGGTGTCGTCGGCGGCCACCTTGCAGGCGTAGTAGCCACGGCCGCCGAAGTGGCGTGCCGCCACCACGGTATTGCAGGCGGAGCCGCCGCAGGTGTGCTTGTGGGGTTCGGCTTCGCCGGCCAGCGCCGCCACCAGCTCCTGCTGGCGCGCCTCATCGACGAGCGTCATCAGGCCCTTGCTCAAATCCAGACGGGTCAGGAATTCATCGGTTACTTCCACTTCGGTATCCACCAGGGCATTGCCGAGGGCGTAAACGTGGTATTTCTTTTCCATGCGGACTCCGGGCCGGTTAACAAAAGAGGCCATTATGGTGGCGCCGACCTCCTATGCCAAACCGGGTTTGCCCGCCCGGTGACTGTGACGCCACTCATAAAGACACCGATAACAGTGTAAAACCGGGTGTTCTTGCGTAGGCTCCCGGCCACCGTCTCACTATACTCGCGACCATGGCGAAGAATGCGAAAAAGCCGGCGTCCGCCCGTAAAGGGTCCGCGCGCCGCCCCGCTAAGTCGGGAAACAAACGAAACAACCGGTCCGCGGGGCGGCGCTGGTTCAGCTGGCGGTTCATCGCCAAGGTCTCGGTGGTGCTGCTGGTGCTGGCGGCCGCCGGGCTGGCCTATCTGGACGCCTATGTGCGCGACCGGTTCGACAGCCACGTCTGGCAGTTGCCGGCGCGCGTTTACGCGCGTCCGGTGGAGTTGTATCCCGGCCGGGTCCTGGCGCGCAACGACATGCTCAAGATGCTGGAGTTGATGCGCTACCGTCGCGCCGGTGGCGCGCCCACCCCGGGCAGCTACACCACCGACGGCAACACCCTGGTGATCCATACCCGTGGTTTCCGCGACAGCGACGGCGGCGAGCCGGCCCAGCGCATCCGCGTCACGCTCGGCGGCGGACAGATCAGCGCGCTGGACAGCAACGACGGCGATTCACTGGCCCGGCTGGAGCCGCTGCAAATCGGCAGCATCCACCCCGGCCACACCGAGGACCGGGTGTTCGTGCCCCTGGACCGGGTACCGCCGCTGCTGGTGCAGATGCTGCTGGCCACCGAGGACCGTGATTTCTATGAGCACCACGGGGTCTCGCCACGGGGGCTGGCCCGCGCCATGGTGGCCAACGTTAAAGCCGGCGGCCTGGTGCAGGGCGGCAGCACCCTGACCCAGCAGCTGGTGAAGAATTTCTGGCTCACGCAGGACCGCACTCTCGCCCGCAAGCTGGTGGAAATGCCGATGGCGGTGTTGCTGGAGCTGCACTACAGCAAAGAGCAGATCCTCGAGGCCTATCTTAACGAGGTGTACCTGGGCCAGGACGGCAAGCGCGCCATCCACGGCATGGGGCTGGGCGCCCAGTTCTATTTCGGGCGACCGCTGGAAGAGCTGGAGCCCCACCAGCTCGCCACCCTGGTGGCCCTGTTGAAGGGCCCCAGCTACTACGACCCGCGCCGTAATCCGGAGCGTTCCCTGGCGCGTCGCAACACGGTGCTCAAAGTGGCCCTGGAAGAGGGCGCGCTGAGCGATCAGGAGTACCGGCGTTTCCGCGAACGGGATCTGGAAGTGGTGCCGCGCGGCGCGTCGCCGCTGTACGCCTTCCCGGCGTTCATTGATCTGGTGCGCCGTCAGCTGGCCCGGGATTATCCGGCCGACGTGCTGGGCGAGGAGGGCCTGCGGATTCACTCCACCCTGGACGTGCTGGCGCAGCTGGCCTCCGAGAAGGCGCTCAGTGAGCACCTCAACAGCCTGGATGCTTCCGGCGACGCGCTCAACGGCGCGGTGGTGGTGGTGGCGCCGGCCCAGGGCGACGTGCTGGCGTTGGTGGGCAGCCGCGAGTCCCGCGCCCAGGGTTTCAACCGCGCCCTGGACGCCACCCGGCCGATGGGCTCGCTGGTCAAGCCGGTGGTGATGCTCACCGCGCTGCAGCAGCCCAAGCGCTACAGCCTGGCCACCCCGGTGGCGGACGAGCCGATCACCGTGCCGCTGACCACCGGCAAGAAGTGGACCCCGCAGAACTTCGACGGCGAATCCAAGGGCCCCATCCCGCTGGTCGACGCGTTGGCCTATTCACGCAACCAGGCCACCGTGCGCCTGGGCATGGACGTGGGGCCGGACGCGGTGGTCCGGACCCTGTCCCAGCTGGGCGTGAAAAAGACCGTTCCGGCCTACCCCAGTATTCTGCTCGGCAGCATCGGCATGACGCCCTTCGAGGTGGCGATGCTGTACCAGCCGCTCGCCACCGGCGGCTTCGCCACGCCGTTGCGTTCGATCACCGATGTGCTGGATAAGGACGGCGAGCCGCTGGCCCGCTATCCGGTGGACACCGAAGAGGTGATCGATTCCGGGCCGGCCTATCTGATTCAGTGGGGCATGCAGCAGGTGGTGGAGAAGGGCACCGCCCGTTCCGCCCGCTCGGTGCTGCCCGCCGACCTGAAAGTGGCCGGCAAGACCGGCACCAGTGATGAATACCGGGACGCCTGGTTCGCCGGCTTCTCCGGCAACCACCTGTCGGTGGTCTGGGTGGGCCGTGACAACAACGAAAACGCCCGTGTGACCGGCTCGTCCGGCGCGCTCCCGGTGTGGAGCCGGCTGATGGCCGGTCTGCCGCAGACCAGCCTGTCCCAGGTGCCGCCCCCGGGCGTGGAAGAGGTGTGGATGGATCCCTCCGGGGAGAAAACCAGTGGCAAAGGCTGTTCCGGGGCGCGGGAATACCCGATGCTGGAGGCCTCCATCCCGGAGCAAAGCGACGGTTGCGGTAACGCGACCCAGGTTAAGGAAGGAGTGGTGGAATGGTTCAAGGGCTGGTTCGACTAACGCTGCTGGCGGTGCTGTTGCTGTCCGGCTGCGCGGTGACGCCGCCGGCGGAGAAAGCGGAGCCGGTCACCGCCGACACCGAGTTGCAAGGGTCTCCGGCGATGGCGCTGCTGAGCCGCGCCGAGCAGGCCCGCGCCCAGGGCGAGACCGGCGCGGCCAGCCGCTACCTGGAACGGGCGCTGACCATGGCGCCCAACTCCTCGTGGCTGTACCGCGAGCTGGCGCTGCTGCGGCTGGAAGAGGGCGACGGCCATGCCGCCGAAGGCTTTGCCCAGCGCGCCCTGCGCCTGGCGCCGGACAACGACGACTACCGCGCCGAGCTGTGGGAGCTGGTGGCCGCCGCCCGCGCCGAGCAGGGCGACCGCAGCGGCGCCGATGAAGCGCGCGCGCGGGCCCAGGCCCTGCGGCAGCCGGACCGCGCATGACCCCGGCGGTAAAAATGGCGGAGGACGCCGGCGTCGATTTCCGGCTGCACCGCTACCAGCACGACCCTGGTGCCGAAAGCTACGGCCTGGAGGCCGCGGAGCTTCTGGATCTGGACCCGCGCCGCGTGTTCAAGACGCTGCTGGCGGTGGTCGACGATCAGCCCCAGGTGGCGATGGTGCCGGTGCACCTGAGCCTTGATCTGAAAGCGCTGGCCAAGGCGGCCGGCGGCAAGAAGGCGCAGATGGCCGACGCCGATCTGGCGCAACGGGTCACCGGTTATGTGCTGGGTGGCATCAGTCCGCTGGGGCAAAAACGCCGCCTGCCGCTGTGGCTGGACCAGAGCGCGTTGAGTTTCGATACCCTTTACATGAGTGCCGGACGGCGGGGTCTGGAAATCGAGATGGCGGCGGTGGATCTGTTGGCGCTGACCGCGGGCCAGTGCGTAGCACTGGCCCGCTAGCCCCCGTCCGCTTCAAAGAACGCTGAAGGCGTCGCGGGCGGCCTGGATGGTGGTGTCGATGTCGTCGTCGCTGTGGGTGATCGACACGAAGCCGGCTTCGAAGGCGCTGGGCGCCAGATAGACACCGCGGTCCAGCATGGCGTGGAAGAAGCCGTTGAAGCGCGGCTGGTCGCAGGCCATGACCTCGTCGAAGCGGCTGATGCGGGTCTGGTCGGTGAAGAACAGGCCGAACATGCCGCCCGCCTGCGTGGTGTGGAAGCCGACGCCGGCGCCCCGGGCGGCTTCGGCCAGCCCCGCGGTGAGCCGTTCGGTTTTCGCTTCCAGCTCTTCGTAGAAGCCGTCGCGGCGCAGCTGTTTCAGCGTCGCCAGGCCGGCCGCCATGGCCACCGGGTTACCGGACAGGGTGCCGGCCTGATAGACCGGGCCCAGCGGTGACAGCTTTTCCATGATTTCCCGTTTGCCGCCCAGCGCGCCCACCGGCATGCCGCCGCCGATGATCTTGCCCAGGGTGGTGAGGTCAGGGGTCACGCCGTAGCGGGCCTGGGCGCCGCCCCTGGCGACCCGGAAGCCGGTCATCACCTCGTCGAAAATCAGCACCGCGCCGTACTGGTCGCACTGCTCGCGCAGGGCTTCCAGAAAGCCCTGGGTGGGCGGCACGCAGTTCATGTTGCCGGCCACCGGCTCGACGATCACGGCGGCGATCTGGTCGCCCTGGGCCTTGAACACTTCGGCCAGGCCGCCGGCGTCGTTAAAGTTGAGGGTCAGGGTGTCGTCGGTGACTGCCTTGGGCACGCCCGGTGAGCTGGGGGTGCCCAGGGTCAGCGCGCCGGAGCCGGCTTTCACCAGCAGGCTGTCCACGTGGCCGTGGTAGCAACCCTCGAATTTGATCACCTTGTCGCGGCCGGTGTGGCCGCGCGCCAGGCGCAGCGCGCTCATCACCGCTTCGGTGCCGGAGTTGACCATGCGCACCATGTCCATGGACGGCACCATCTCGCAGACCAGGTCGGCCATGTCCACCTCGGCGGCGGTGGGGGCGCCGAAGCTGAGGCCGTCGGCCACCGCCTTGAGCACCGCTTCGCGCACTTCCTGGTTGTTGTGGCCGAGGATCATCGGCCCCCAGGAGCCGACGTAATCCACGTAGCGGTTGTCGTCCTCGTCGAACAGATAGGGGCCTTCCGCGTGGCGGAAGAACACCGGTGTGCCGCCCACGCCCTTAAAGGCGCGGACCGGGGAATTAACGCCACCGGGGATGTGTTTCTGGGCACGGCGGAACAGTTGTTCGGAATGCTTGCGACTCATTGGGACTCCTTGAAGGGGGGCGCCGGGAAGGCGGCGTGCAGCCGCCGGGCGGCGGCTTCCACGTCGGCGTCGTCGGCGTGGCCGAACAGGGCGTGGATAACGGCCACCAGGTCGGCGCCGGCCTCGATCAGTTGCCGGGCATTATGCGGATTCACTCCGCCGATCGCCACCAGCGGCAGGGAGAAGCGGCGGCGTGCTTCGCGTAGGGTGTCCAGGGACGCGGGCGGCGCGCCCGGCTTGGTGCGCGATTCGAAAAAGCGGCCCAGGGCGAGATAGTCGGCGCCCTCGTCGGCGGCTTTTTGCGCCAGATCAAGACGACCATGGCAGGACACGCCGATCAGCTTGTCGTCGCCGAGCAGCATGCGCGCGCGGCCGACCGCGCCGTCGCTCTGGCCCAGGTGCACGCCGTCGGCTTCCACTTCCGCCGCCAGGGCGGCGTCGTCGTTGACGATAAAGCGCGCGCCGTAGTCCTTGCACAGCAGGGCCAGCCGCGCGGCCCGGTGGCGGCGGGTGTCGGCGTCGGCGGGTTTGTCGCGGTACTGCAGCAGCGTGGCGCCGCCGCGCAGGGCCGCTTCGGCGGCGCTGAGCACGCGGTCGCCGGGCGTCAGCTGCGGATCGGTGATGGCGTAGAGGCCCTGCAGGGGCTGGCTCATGGTGTCAGGCTCCGGTCCGGTACGAACTGGCCGCCGCCGGGCTGCCAGGCGTGCTGCAGGGTGCGGTGCAGCCACGCCTGGGCGTCGCCGACGGCGTCTTCCAGGGGCAGGCCGCGGGCCAGCAGGCTGGCGATCGCCGAGGCCAGCGAGCAGCCGGAGCCGTGGTACACCTCCGGCAGGCGCGGCCATTCCCACTGGCGATGGTGCTCGCCCTGGAACAGGTGGTTGGCGACCTGGTCGGTGTCGTCGTGGGTCCCGGTCACCAGCACCGCGCGGCCGCAGCGCCGGGTGAGCGCGGCGCCCGCCTCGGCCACCCCTGTTTCGCCGCTCAGTTGGCCGGCTTCGGGGAGGTTGGGCGTGAGCACGGTGGCCTGGGGGGCGACCCGGTCCATCAGGGCCTCGTTGAGGTCGCCCTGCGCCAGGCTGCCGCCGGACTCGGCGGCGAGCACCGGGTCCAGGACCACGGGCACGCCGGGCAGGCGGGCCAGCAGGCGGGCGATCCATTCCACCGTGGCCACCGAGCCGGTCATGCCGATCTTCACCGCCTGGAACTCATAATCGGCGAGCAGGGCGTCCGCCTGCTGTTCAAGAAGCTCCAGCGGGGTCAGTTGAAAGCTGCTGACCTTGCGGCTGTTTTGTACCGTCAGCGCGGTGATCAGCGTGCTGGCGAAGCCGCCGGTGCTCTGGATCGCCTCGATGTCGGCGTGGATGCCGGCGCCACCGGACGGGTCGTGGCCCGCGATGACAAGAATATTAGGTCTCATTGAATACGCTCAAAACGGTTTCACCACCGCCAGGATAACAATCGCCACCAGCAGTAACACCGGCACTTCGTTAAAGATCCGGTAGAACTTGTCGCTCTTGGTGTTGGCGTCGGCGGCGAACTTCTTCAGGTAGGCCAGACAGACGTGATGGTAGCCGATCAGCAGCACCACCAGGGTGATCTTGGCGTGCAGCCAGCCCTGGGTTTTGTAGTAGTCCCAGTTCAGCGCCAGCATCCAGATGCCCAGCACCAGGGTGGCGATCATGGACGGGTTCATGATGCCCCGGTAGAGCTTGCGCTCCATGATCTTGAAGCGGTCGCGGCTGGTCTGGTCCTGGGCCATGGCGTGATACACGAACAGGCGGGGGAGATAAAAGATCGCCGCGAACCAGCAAATCACGGCAATAAGATGGAACGCTTTCAGCCAGAGCATTGTAGGGTTCTCCCGGTACGCAGGGTGGTCGGGGGTGCACCGCGTTGGAGTGTCACCCGCTAGCCGCTGTATACTACAGCGCCTTGCTTGTATCGTCCCGCGCCGCCGAGGCCGCGGGCCGCTTCCGGACCCTGTTCCGCCACTCCCGGTGCCAGCCGCTGACGCCGATCTGACACAAAAGAGGATGCCGTGACCAAGCCACCGCGCGCCAGCCGCCTGCTGCGATACTATCTGTTTCGCACCCGGCGTCTGTCCCGTCGGCAGCTGGGCACCCTCCAGGACTGGAAGATGCGGGTGGTGTTCTGGATCGGCGCGCTGATGGTCGGTCTGGTCACCGTGGGGTTCGCCTGGGTGGCGGAAATGTGCGCCGAGGCGTTCGCCGAGATGGAGCGGCACTCGTCGTTGTGGCCGGTGCTGATCACTCCGCTGGGGATGCTGGCGACCGTGTTCGTGATGCGCCGTACCGGCGCCGAGTCCCAGGGTAGCGGTATTCCCCAGGTACTGGTGGTGCTCAAGCAGCGCTACCACTGGCTGCGGCCCACCTTTCTGTCGTTCCGCGTTATCGTCATGAAGTTCGCGCTCACCTGCATGGGGCTGCTGTGCGGCGCCAGCATCGGCCGCGAGGGGCCCAGCGTTCATATGGGCGCGGCGATGATGTACTCGGTGGGGCAGGTCGGCCGCCTTCACCAGAAGTACGTGGACAACGCCCTGATCGTGGCCGGCGGCGCCGCCGGGGTGTCGGCGGCCTTCAACGCGCCGCTGGCGGGCATCGTGTTCGCGATCGAGGAGCTGTCCGGCTCGTTCGAACAGCGCACCAGCGGCACCCTGATTCTGGCGATTATCCTGTCCGGCGTGGTGGTGCTGGCGATCGCCGGGCATTACAGCTTTTTCGGCCATCCCCAGGGGGCGCTGGACATCACCCAGGACTGGCTCGCCATCGGCGTCACCGGTCTGGTGTGCGGCTTGCTGGGCGGGGCTTTCAGCCGTCTGCTGATCACCGGCAGCCGTTTTCTGGCGCCCTATGGCCGCAAGCACCCTTACCGGGTGGTGTTGCTGTGCGCGCTGGTGCTGGTGCTGCTGGGGCTGGTCACCGGCGGCATGACCTACGGCAGCGGCTATGAACAGGCCCGCCACCTGCTCAGCGGCGACGCCGACGGCGACTGGAGTTTCCCGCTCGCCAAGATGGCGGCCACCCTGGTGTCCTATTTCACCGGTATTCCCGGCGGGCTGTTTTCCCCCAGCCTGGCCGCCGGCGCCGGCGTCGGCAATGTGATCGGCGGGCTGTTTCCCGACTCCTCGGTGGTGGGCGTTACCCTGGTGGCGATGGCGGCCTTTCTGGCCGGGGTGATCCAGCGGCCGATCACCTCCTTCGTGATCGTCATGGAGCTCACCGGCAACCGCCACGACATTCTGTTGCCGCTGATGGCCGGCGCGTTCGTGGCGGCGGCGGTGGCCAAGCTGGTCTGGGTGCGCCCGCTTTACGACTCCCTGGCGGAACGGCTGCAGGAAGGCGAGGGCATGGCCCTGGACCGGGCGCGGGTGGTGAGCACCGAAAGCGGCCCGGCGGACGAGCGGGGCCGAGGCGGCGGCCAATGAAGTTGCCGCCCATGGCGGTGGTGCCTATCATGCGGGTCCTTTAGTGGAAAGTAGTAACGGGAGTAATGGTATGACCCAGGTCGACGCGGCGAACCCTTTGAAAGTCGGCATTGTCGGCGGCACCGGGTACACCGGTGTGGAGTTGCTGCGCCTGCTGGTGCGGCATCCGCTGGTGCGCCTGGAAACCATTACCTCGCGCAGCGAGCAGGGTCTGAAGGTCAGTGATCTGTACCCGACCCTGCGCGGCTACACCGACCTCAAGTTCGAGGAGCCGGACGTGGCCGCGCTGGCGGCCTGTGACGTGGTGTTCTTCGCCACGCCGCACAATGTCGCCATGCGGCTGGTGCCGGAGCTGCTGGCCGCCGGCACCCGGGTGGTGGACCTGTCGGCGGATTTCCGGCTTCGCGACGCCGGCGTCTGGAGCCAGTGGTACGGCGAGCCCCATGCCTGCCCGGAACTGCTGGATCAGGCGGTCTACGGCCTGCCGGAAGTGAACCGCGAACGCATTCGCGGTGCCCGGCTGGTGGCCTGCGCCGGCTGTTACCCCACCTCGATTCAGCTCGGCTACCTGCCGTTGCTGGAGCGCGGCTGGGTGCGCCCGGAACAACTGATCGCCAGTGCCGCCAGCGGCGCCAGCGGCGCCGGACGCGGCGCCAAGGTGCCGATGTTGCTGGCGGAGGCGTCGGAGAGCTTCAAGGCCTACGGCGCCGGCGGGCACCGGCATCTGCCGGAAATCGAGCAGGGCCTGGGTGACATCGCCGGCGGGCCGGTGTCGGTCACCTTCGTGCCGCATCTGGTGCCGATGGTGCGGGGCATCCATGCCAGCCTGTATGCCACCGTCAACGGCGACACCCCGGCGCTGGATCAGGTGCAGGCGGCCTTCGAGGCGCGCTACGCCGACGAACCCTTCGTCGACGTGATGCCCCAGGGCAGCCACCCGGAGACCCGTTTCGTGAAAGGCTCCAACCATTGCCGTCTGGCGATCCACCGGCCCGGGGACGGCGACGTCCTGGTGGTGTTGTCGGTGATCGATAACCTGGTCAAGGGCGCGTCCGGCCAGGCGATCCAATGCATGAACATCATGTTCGGCCTGGAAGAAACGGCCGGCATTGATCTCCCCGCGTTGCTGCCCTGATGGCGACGGGAAGCCGGCCCAGAGCGGGCGTCGACGATGTCATTCTGGTTCCGGTGAGCCCGTCGCACCGCCGGCGTACCCGCGTGCTGCTGACAGTGACCGCGCTGGTGGCGGTGATCGTGGCGTTTCTGGCGGGCTCCTGGCTGGGGCAGAGCGGCGCCCTGGACAGCAACATGAAAAACAGCGAGCTGCGCGCGGAATTACGCGACGCCCGCCAGGAATTGCGCACCGTGCGCCACGATCTGGCCCGCTACCGGGCGGAGGTGGAGGTGGCCGATCAGGCCCGCGAGCAGTTGCGCCAGGAGATTCGCGGCCTGCGTGATCAGAGCGCGGAACTGGAAGAGGCGGTGGCGTTCTACAAGAACGTGATGTCCCCGGGGGCGTCCGACGCGCCCATGCAGGTGGAGAAATTCGAGGTGAGCCCGGAGAACGGGGAACGGCGCTTCCGTTACCGTTTGATACTGGTTCAGTCCGGTGATAACCGGGGATACTTGTCGGGCACGGTGAGCTTCGCGCTGAAAGGCTCCCGGGACGGCGAGCCGGTGACGCTGGATGGCGGTGAGCTGTTGGGGGAAAACAGCGATTTGCGATTCCGTTTCCGGTACTTCCAGGAGCTTTCCGGTACGCTGACGGTGCCCGAGGGCACGCGCATCGACGCTTTGGAGATGACCGCGACAGCCACCGCGCCGCGTCGCGCGGAGGTGGTTCAGAGCCTTCCTTGGTGATGGCGTATCGAATAATCAAGCAGGAGACGACAGGTGATTGGGCGAGACAAGAAGAGCACGGGTGGTCAGCAAAATTTTCGCGATCACACCCTGATCGCTCCCAGTGCCCGCATCGTGGGCGATATTGAGTTCAACGGGGGATTGCACGTTCAGGGCGAAGTGGACGGCAATATCACCGTCGGTGAAGACGGCGGCCAGCTGGTGATCGGCGAGAGCGGCGTGGTGCGTGGCGAGATCCGCGTGCCGAGAATCACCATCAACGGCCGGGTGGAAGGCGACGTGAACGCCACCGAGCATCTGGAACTGGCCAGCAAGGCGCAGGTGGAGGGCAATGTCTTCTACGTGATGATCGAGATGCTGATGGGCGCGCGGGTGAACGGTAAGCTGGTGCGTCTGGACGAAGAGCGCCGCAACCTGCCGGCGCCCGAGAAGCCCGGCGGCCGGCCGGATGCGGACCCCGCGGAGGCGGACGCCCGGCCCGAGAATACTTGACTGTAATAGTCGGGTACTGGACTATGGCGATGTGATAACGGCATTGAGTGACATGAGCGAATCCGGACCCATAATCCTGACCGAACGGGCCGCCGCCAAGGTGCGCGAGCTCCGTGACGACGAAGGCAACCCCGAGCTGAAACTGCGGGTGTACATCACCGGCGGCGGCTGCGCGGGGTTTTCCTACGGCTTCACCTTTGATGAAGCGGTGAACGAGGACGATACGGCGGTGGCCCGTGAAGACGTGACGCTGCTGGTGGACGCCATGAGCATCCAGTATCTGGACGGCTCCCAGGTGGACTACGAGCAGGGCCTGATGGGCTCGCGGTTTATCGTCAATAACCCCAACGCGGCCACCACCTGCGGCTGCGGCTCGTCGTTCTCGGTGTGAGCCGGCCCGGCACTGTCATTTAACGGTCATTAAAGTATCAGAATATTGTCTTGAGCAGCATGGAGGCTGTAGGCATGACGATACAGAGACCTTCCATCCAGAAAATGACGGCCGCGGATACGCGCGCCATGTGCTGGTTGCTGGCCCAGCCCCGCGCCGCCAGCCGCGCCCGCATGGCCAGGGCCATCTCCCGGTTCGGTGACGGCCCCTTCTACGCGGCGCTGGTCGCGATGCTCTGGCTGGTCGATCCCGAGGACGGCACCCGCTTCGCCCTGGCGGCGGCGGTGGCCTACGGCCTGGAAGTGCCGGCCTTCATGGTGCTCAAGAACCTGATCAAACGCCCCAGACCCGCCGATTCCGAGATGGCGCTGTGCGCCTTTATCAAGCCCGCGGGCCGTTTCAGCTTCCCTTCCGGCCACACCGCCGCGGCCTTCGTGATGGCCACGCTGCTGGGTATCTTCTATCCGGTGGTGGCGACGCTGGCGCTGGCGTTCGCGCTGTTGGTGGGGTTGTCGCGGGTGCTGCTCGGCGTGCACTACCCGTCGGATATCGCCGCCGGCGCCTTGCTCGGCACCAGCTGCGCGATGATCGGCTCGCTCTTCGTATAATTCCCGCGATTCAAGGCAGGCTCAGATGGCCGAGCACCGCCGACCGGCCGGCGCCGGTCACTTGCGGTGCGTTGCCCGGCACCCGTTCCCAGAAGGCCCAGGCCAGCCAGGCGAAGGCGGCCGCTTCCACCCATTCCGGTGCGACACCGGCGTCTTCGGTGCTGCCCGCCGGCAGCCCGCAATGCCGGGCGAGCCGGTTGAGAAGATCCCGGTTATGCACGCCGCCGCCGCAGACCAGCAGGCGGTCGGCGTGGAACCCGCTGATCGCCTCGGCGACGGTGCGGGCGGTCAGCTCCGCGAGGGTGGCCTGCACGTCGCGCGGTGCCATGTCGGCACCCAGATGCGGGGCGAGCCAGTCCTGATGGAAGTACTCCCGGCCGGTGCTTTTGGGCGGCGGAAGGTGGAAATAGGGGTCGCCCAGCAGGCTGTCGAGCAGGGCTGGAATCACCTTGCCGCCGGCGGCCCAGTCGCCCCGCGGGTCGTAGTCGCCGCCCTGGTGCCGCTGGTGCCACTGGTCCAGCAGGGTATTGGCGGGGCCGGTGTCGAAACCGCCGATCAATGCGCCTTTGTCCAGCAGCGAGACGTTGGCGATGCCGCCCAGGTTGAGAACCACCCGGCGCTCGCGCGGATCACCGAAGGCGTGCTCGTGGAAGCGCGGCGCCAGGGGCGCGCCCTGGCCACCGAGCACCATGTCCTTGTTGCGGAAATTGCTGACCACCGGCAGGCCGGATCGGACCGCCAGGGTATCCGGGCATCCGAGCTGCACGCTGAACCCGGCGTCGCCGGGGCGGTGGCGCACGGTCTGGCCGTGGCAGCCGATGGCGGTGACGGCGTCCGCCGGCACGTTCGCTTTGCTGAGCAGGGCGGCCACGGCGTCCGCATAGTGAGCGCCCAGGGCCCGGTGGCAGGCGCCGGCCCGGTCGATTTCATCGTCGCCGGGGCGGCACAGCCGCTGCAGGTCCGCGCGAAGGGCGCTGGGAAGGTCGCTGCCGTGGTGGGCCAGCACCCGGGTGCCGGCGTGGGTGACGCTGGCCAGGACGGCGTCCACGCCGTCCAGGCTGGTGCCGGTCATCAGACCGACGAACAGCGATTCAGAAGACATTGCTGCTGGCCAGGGTGGCGGCCTCGGCGAACATGGTCATTTGCGCCGCCAGACGGCTGCTCTGAAGACGGAACTGGGGCTTCTCGCTGCTGGCGATGCCGCTGGCCTTGGGCAGCGGTACGGTCTGCGGATTGCGGTGCACGCCGTCGATGCGGAACTCGTAATGCAGGTGCGGGCCGGTGGCCAGGCCGGAGGCGCCCACATAGCCGATGGTCTGGCTTTGATTCACCCGGCTGCCGACGCGAATGCCCTTGGCGAAGCCGCGCATGTGGGCGTACAGCGTGGAGTAGCGCTGGCCGTGCTTGAGAATCAGCACATTGCCATAGCCGCCTTTGACGCCGGCGAAGATCACCTTGCCCTTGCCGGCGGCTTTGATCGGGGTGCCGCTGGGGGCGGCGTAGTCGATGCCGTTGTGGGCGCGTACTTTGTTCAGAATCGGATGCTTGCGGCCGGTGCTGAAGCGCGAGCTGATGCGCGAGAAGGCCACCGGGGTGCGGATGAACTCCTTGCGCATGGAGTTGCCGTCGCTGTCGAAGTAGGACACGTCGCCGTCGCGGGTCTGGTAACGGTAGGCGGTGAGGTGGCGGCCCTGGTTCCAGAATTCCGCGGCGATGATTTCGCCTTCGCCGACCTTCTCGCCGTCCAGATACAGCTCCTCGTAGAGCACCCGGAAGCGGTCGCCGTTGCGGATGTCGAGCACGAAGTCGATGTCCCAGCCGAAGATGTTGGCCAGCTGCATGGTCAGGTTGTCGCTCATGCCCGCGGCGTGGCCGGCCAGGAACAGGGAGTTGTCGATGGTGGCCTCGGCGAAGCGGGTGCGGCGCTGATATTCGCGCACCACGTTCTCCACCCGCCAGTTGCCGTCTTCCAGGGTGGCTTCCACGGTCTCCACCCGGGACGGGCTGTAGCGCAGCGAGGTCAGCTCGCCGGCTTCGTCCACGGAAATATTCAGGGAATCGCCGGGGCGGATGGTGGCCAGCTCGGCCAGGCGCTCGTCACCGGTAACCAGGCGGTGCACCTGCGCCGCGCTGACGCCACGCGACTGCAGCAGCCCGGACAGGGTGTCGCCGGACGCCACGGTGATCTTGATCCATTGCTCCTCGTCGGGCGTCTCCGCCGGCGCGCGGACGTCGGCGACCGGCTGGGCGCTTTCCTGGCGGACCAGTTCCTCGCTGGCCGACGGCTTGGGCAGCTCCAGCGTCTGCAGACGTTCCGGGCGGGATTCTCCGGATTCCGGGGTCAGGGCGATCAACCCCACCGTGATCACCAGCGCCCCGGAGAGGATCAGATGGGTGCGGGGGAAACGGCGCGCGGCACGGCCGAGGGCGGATAATTTAATACTCATGCTTTTACTACGCTCTGAGGTGCGCCGCCGAGGGCGTTCATTTAGTTGCAGCAAAGATACCCGCCTTCTACAACCCGCTTCAAGTGCTACAATGGCGCGCTTTTCAGGGTGAGATGTGGTCGGCGGGTTGGCGTTTGAGACCGGTGCCGCCGGGGCAAGTTCCTAAAACAGGCTGGGTCCGGCCATTCCCGGGCCGTGAATGAGGTGATGATGATCAAGGTGGACGAACAGCTGGCGCTGCTGCGCCGTGGCGCGGATGAGATCATTCAGGAAGACGAATTGCGCGAGCGCATCGCCAGCGGCCGCCCTTTGAGAGTCAAGGCGGGCTTTGATCCCACCGCCCCGGATCTGCACCTGGGTCATACGGTTCTGATCAACAAGCTGCGCCAGTTCCAGGAGCTGGGCCACCATGTGATGTTCCTGATCGGCGACTTCACCGGCATGATCGGTGACCCCACCGGCAAGAGCGCCACGCGCCCGCCGCTCACCCCCGAAGAGATCGAGCGCAACGCGGAAACCTATAAAGAGCAGGTGTTCAAGATTCTGGACCCGGAAAAGACCGAGGTGGTGTTCAACTCCACCTGGATGAATCAGGTGGGCGCCGCCGGCATGATCAAGCTGGCCAGCCAGTACACGGTGGCGCGCATGCTCGAGCGCGACGACTTCGACAAGCGCTACCGGGCCAATCAGCCGATCGCGGTGCACGAGTTCCTGTATCCGCTGGTGCAGGGCTACGATTCGGTGGCCATGGAGGCGGACGTGGAGCTGGGCGGCACCGATCAGAAGTTCAACCTGCTGATGGGGCGTACCCTGCAGAAGGCCTACGGGCAGGCGCCGCAGATCTGCCTGACCATGCCGATTCTGGAGGGGCTGGACGGGGTCCAGAAGATGTCCAAGTCGCTGAAGAATTATGTCGGCGTTAACGACGCCCCCGGGGAGATGTACCGCAAGCTGCTGTCGATCCCCGACGATATGACCTGGCGCTACTATGAATTGCTCAGTGGTCTCTCCAATGAGGCTCTGGAAGAGCGCAAGGCGGAAGCGGCGCGGCTGGGCAGCCCGCAGGAGGCCAAAAAAGCGTTCGCGTTGGAGATGGTGACCCGCTTCCACGGCGAGGCGGCCGCCCAGGCGGCGCCTTCCTCGGCGGGCAATCTGACCTCCCTGGGGGCGATACCCGACAACGTCCCGGAAGTGGAGGTGGTCCTGGAGGAGGGCGACGAGGTGCACGTGGTGCCGTTGCTCCGNCTNGCCGGTCTGGCCCAGAATGGTAAAGCCGCCAAGGACGTGTTCGGGCGGGGCGCGGTGTACGTGGACGGCCAGCAGCTCACCGAGGAGCGCACCTTCGTCCGTGGCGAAAGCGCGGTGATCCAGGCGGGCAAGAAGAAGATCGCGCGGGTCACGATTCGCTAGCAATCGGGCCCTAAGGCCTGGATTTGAATGAAAATTGGCCGACCACAAAGAATTTCGAGGAATCCGCCAAAAAAGGTTTGACAGGAAAGGCCCGATCCGTAGAATGCGCATTCCTCGACGGGGCGACATCAACAACGCCGACCCCGCAGCTCTTTAACAATCAGGCAAGCAAACGTGTGGGACCTGTTTGGAGTAGGTATCTCAAAAAGATATCGGCTTTGAACAAGTCAACCTAGTTGAATTTGTTTCGAGCTGAGCATGATTTAAGTGCGCAGGCACTTTAAACGCTTTTTTGAACTGAAGAGTTTGATCATGGCTCAGATTGAACGCTGGCGGCAGGCCTAACACATGCAAGTCGAGCGGAAACGATCCTAGCTTGCTAGGAGGCGTCGAGCGGCGGACGGGTGAGTAACGCGTGAGAATCTACCCATGAGTGGGGGACAACCCGGGGAAACTCGGGCTAATACCGCATACGCCCTACGGGGTAAAGCAGGGGACCTTCGGGCCTTGCGCTGATGGATGAGCTCGCGTCGGATTAGCTTGTTGGTGAGGTAAAGGCTCACCAAGGCGACGATCCGTAGCTGGTCTGAGAGGATGATCAGCCACACCGGGACTGAGACACGGCCCGGACTCCTACGGGAGGCAGCAGTGGGGAATCTTGGACAATGGGGGCAACCCTGATCCAGCCATGCCGCGTGTGTGAAGAAGGCCTTCGGGTTGTAAAGCACTTTCAGCAGGGAGGAAGGCTTNNNNCTAATACNNNNGAGTACTTGACGTTACCTGCAGAAGAAGCACCGGCTAATTTNGTGCCAGCAGCCGCGGTAATACGAAAGGTGCAAGCGTTAATCGGAATTACTGGGCGTAAAGCGCGCGTAGGCGGTGTGTTAAGTCGGATGTGAAAGCCCAGGGCTCAACCTTGGAATTGCATCCGATACTGGCACGCTAGAGTGCAGTAGAGGGAGGTGGAATTTCCGGTGTAGCGGTGAAATGCGTAGAGATCGGAAGGAACACCAGTGGCGAAGGCGGCCTCCTGGACTGACACTGACGCTGAGGTGCGAAAGCGTGGGGAGCAAACAGGATTAGATACCCTGGTAGTCCACGCTGTAAACGATGTCTACTAGCCGTCGGGGTCCTTAGTGACTTTGGTGGCGCAGCTAACGCGATAAGTAGACCGCCTGGGGAGTACGGCCGCAAGGTTAAAACTCAAATGAATTGACGGGGGCCCGCACAAGCGGTGGAGCATGTGGTTTAATTCGATGCAACGCGAAGAACCTTACCAGGTCTTGACATCCTCGGAACTTGGCAGAGATGCCTTGGTGCCTTCGGGAGCCGAGTGACAGGTGCTGCATGGCCGTCGTCAGCTCGTGTCGTGAGATGTTGGGTTAAGTCCCGTAACGAGCGCAACCCTTGTCCTTAGTTGCCAGCACGTCATGGTGGGAACTCTAGGGAGACTGCCGGTGACAAACCGGAGGAAGGTGGGGACGACGTCAGGTCATCATGGCCCTTACGACCTGGGCTACACACGTGCTACAATGGCTGGTACAGAGGGTTGCTAAGTCGCGAGGCGGAGCTAATCCCTTAAAGCCAGTCGTAGTCCGGATCGGAGTCTGCAACTCGACTCCGTGAAGTCGGAATCGCTAGTAATCGCGGATCAGAATGCCGCGGTGAATACGTTCCCGGGCCTTGTACACACCGCCCGTCACACCATGGGAGTGGATTGCACCAGAAGTGGCTAGTCTAACTACGGAGGACGGTCACCACGGTGTGGTTCATGACTGGGGTGAAGTCGTAACAAGGTAGCCGTAGGGGAACCTGCGGCTGGATCACCTCCTTAACGACTTGAGTGCCTGCCCAAGCAGGGACCCACACGTTTGCTTGTCTGTTGTTGTCCGGCATAAAAGAAGCCGGTAACAAGTGATTCGTCTGAATTATTTGTTACCGGTTTTTTAATCCGGTCCTGAAGTTCACCTTCGGGAAGCTCTTTAACAATCTGGGAAATGAGAAAGTCCAAGTATTCCAATGGAATACAAGCGTTAGAAGTTTATCTGACACTTGTGTCTATTTGGTGCGTATCGTTAATCGTTGCGGCTGTATGACTGTTTTGGGTTATATGGTCAAGTGACGAAGCGTGCACGGTGGATGCCTTGGCAGCCAGAGGCGATGAAGGACGTTGTAGCCTGCGATAAGCTCCGGTTAGGTGGCAAACAACCGTTTGACCCGGAGATCTCCGAATGGGGCAACCCACCCGTTGTAAGNCGGGTATCACCGACTGAATCCATAGGTCGGTGAGGCGAACGCGGGGAACTGAAACATCTAAGTACCCGTAGGAACAGAAATCAATTGAGATTCCCTGAGTAGCGGCGAGCGAACGGGGATTAGCCCTTAAGCTGATGACNGATTAGGAGAACGGTCTGGGAAGGCCGACCATAGTGGGTGATAGTCCCGTATCCGAAAATCTGATTCAGTGAAAACGAGTAGGTCGGGGCACGTGTAACCTTGACTGAACATGGGGGGACCATCCTCCAAGGCTAAATACTCCTCGGCTGACCGATAGTGAACCAGTACCGTGAGGGAAAGGCGAAAAGAACCCCGGAGAGGGGAGTGAAATAGATCCTGAAACCGTGCACGTACAAGCAGTCGGAGCCCGCTTTGTTGGGTGACGGCGTACCTTTTGTATAATGGGTCAGCGACTTATTCTCAGTAGCGAGGTTAACCATCTAGGGGAGCCGTAGGGAAACCGAGTCTGAATAGGGCGTTNAGTTGCTGGGAATAGACCCGAAACCGGACGATCTACCCATGGNCAGNNTGAAGGTGCGGTAACACGCACTGGAGGNNCGAACCNNNNTNTGTTGAAAAANNNTNGGATGANCTGTGGGTCGGAGTGAAAGGCTAATCAAGTCCGGAGATAGCTGGTTCTCCCCGAAAGCTATTTAGGTAGCGCCTCGTATATCACCACCGGGGGTAGAGCACTGTTTCGGCTAGGGGCCCATCCCGGGTTACCAAACCGATGCAAACTCCGAATACCGGTGAGTGCAGTACGGGAGACACACGGCGGGTGCTAACGTCCGTCGTGGAGAGGGAAACAACCCAGACCGCCAGCTAAGGTCCCCAAATTCCAGTTAAGTGGGAAACGATGTGGGAAGGCTTAGACAGCTAGGAGGTTGGCTTAGAAGCAGCCATCCTTTAAAGAAAGCGTAATAGCTCACTAGTCGAGTCGGCCTGCGCGGAAGATGTAACGGGGCTCAAACTGGATACCGAAGCTGCGGCAGTGTGCTTANGCATACTGGGTAGGGGAGCGTTGTGTAAGTCTGTGAAGGTGTGTTGAGAAGCATGCTGGAGATATCACAAGTGCGAATGCTGACGTGAGTAACGATAATGCGGGTGAAAAACCCGCACGCCGAAAGACCAAGGTTTCCTGCGCAACGCTAATCGGCGCAGGGTGAGTCGGCCCCTAAGGCGAGGCTGAAAGGCGTAGCTGATGGGAAACGGGTTAATATTCCCGTACTTCTTGTAACTGCGATGGAGAGACGGAGAAGGCTAGGCCTACCGGGCGTTGGTTGTCCCGGGGAAAGACCGTAGGCTGGGATCTTAGGCAAATCCGGGATCCTAAGGCTGAGAGTCGAGACCACCGGCCCTTTGNGGCTGGGAAGTGGTTGATGCCCTGCTTCCAGGAAAATCTTCTAAGCTTCAGGTTACAAGGAACCGTACCCCAAACCGACACAGGTGGTTGGGATGAGTATTCTAAGGCGCTTGAGAGAACTCGGGTGAAGGAACTAGGCAAAGTGGTACCGTAACTTCGGGAGAAGGTACGCCACTTGGTGTGAAGGGCTTGCCCCGTAAGCACCGAGTGGTCGCAGTGAAAAGGCCCCTGCAACTGTTTATTAAAAACACAGCACTCTGCAAACGCGTAAGCGGACGTATAGGGTGTGACGCCTGCCCGGTGCCGGAAGGTTAATTGATGGGGTTAGCTTCGGCGAAGCTCTTGATCGAAGCCCCGGTAAACGGCGGCCGTAACTATAACGGTCCTAAGGTAGCGAAATTCCTTGTCGGGTAAGTTCCGACCTGCACG
>FUFK010040091.1_pt1 | contig 118590 bp, 99 predicted proteins | sample 1021851 | NCBI WGS metagenome assembly FUFK01 (sample SAMEA51879418, study PRJEB19060) | metagenome
CCGTATTTGTTGTCCTGCGTCCCGCGGCCGAAGAAATAGCCTTCGTCCTCGACCAGCGTGAAGGGATCGCGCTCCCAGTCCTCGGGCAGGGCGTCGACCACGTCCATATGCGCGAGCATGACGATCGGCTTCGCGCCGGCAGACCCGTCACCGCGGTAGCGCACGACCAGTCCCTGCGTCGGATCGCCGTCACTGTCGAAATCGGTGACCAGCAAATCCTCCTCGGCAAAGCCCGCGGCCGCCAGCCGGCCGGTAAGATAGGCGACCATGTCGTCCATCTGGCCGTGACCTGCTGCCGTGCGGAAGGCGATGATATCGCGGTAGATGTCGTAAACCCGCTGCTCATGCGCGGTCAGCGCGCGCGGCGCGTGGTCGTCGGCGGCGGCCTGCCCCGCCATGGCCAGCGCACCCGCTGCCAGAATCGCCTTGATGTTCATTCGCCTGCCGCTCCCGTTTGGTACTTGTCGGCAGCGAGGCTAGGGCGGGGGCATGGGCGACGCAAGCGAGCATCGATATCTGGTCGCGCTGGGCTCCAACCGCCGGGTGCAGGGGCTGGGCGCGCCGCGCGCGGTGCTGGCGGGGGCGGTGGCGGCGCTGGCCCAAAGCGGCTGGGAGGTAGAGGCGGTTGCGCGCGTGGTCGACAGTGCCCCGGTCGGCCCGTCGCTGCGGCGCTATGCCAATGGCGCAGCGATCATCNCGGGCGNTCGCGCGCCGCTGGCCGCGCTGGCGAGCCTGCAGGACGATCGAACGCGCTTTCGGGCGCGACCGGCGCGGGCAGCGCTGGCGCTCGCGCACGCTCGATCTCGATATCGTGCTGTGGAGCGGGGGGACATGGTACGGCCCGCGCCTGGCGATCCCGCACCCCCTGTTCCGGCAGCGCGACTTCGTCCTGCGCCCGGCGGCGCAAATCGCGCCCGACTGGCGCGATCCGGTCTCCGGCCTGACGCTGCGCCAGCTGGCGGCACGCGCCGTACGGCGGCGCTGACAGGATTGCCGCAACACCGGCTTGACCACCTGCGACAGCGCCCCTAGGTGGCACGCCGTGGTCGGGCCGTTAGCTCAGTCGGTAGAGCAACTGACTTTTAATCAGTAGGTCGCTGGTTCGAACCCAGCACGGCTCACCACCTTGAATTCCGCCCCGAGGCCGGTGCGCCGGCACCCCTAGTCCGGAGCCGTCATCCATGAAAACCCGCGCCGCAGTCGCCTTCGCCCCCAAGCAGCCGCTCGAAATCGTCGAGCTCGACCTGGAAGGGCCCAAGGCAGGCGAGGTGCTGGTCGAGATCATGGCCACCGGCATCTGCCATACCGATGCCTACACGCTCGACGGGCTCGATTCCGAAGGTCTTTTCCCCAGCGTGCTGGGCCACGAAGGCGCGGGCATCGTGCGCGAAGTCGGCGCGGGCGTGACCAGCGTGCAGCCGGGCGATCACGTGATCCCGCTCTACACGCCCGAGTGCCGCCAGTGTAAATCGTGCCTCAGCGGCAAGACCAATCTGTGCACCGCGATCCGCGCGACCCAGGGCAAGGGGCTGATGCCCGACGGGACCACGCGCTTTTCCTACAAGGGCGAGCCGATCTACCATTACATGGGCTGCTCGACCTTTTCGAACTTCACCGTGCTGCCCGAAATCGCGGTGGCCAAGATCCGCGAAGACGCGCCGTTCAAGACCAGCTGCTATATCGGCTGCGGCGTCACCACGGGCGTCGGCGCAGTGACCAACACCGCCAAGGTGCAGGTGGGCGACAATGTCGTCGTGTTCGGCCTCGGCGGGATCGGCCTCAACGTGATCCAGGGCGCGCGGCTGTCGGGTGCGGGCATGATCATCGGGATCGACATCAACCCTGACCGCGAGGAATGGGGCCGCAAGTTCGGCATGACCCACTTCCTCAACACCAAGGGCATGAGCCGCGACGAGGTCGTCGCGAAGGTGGTCGAAATGACCGATGGCGGCGCCGATTACACCTTCGACTGCACCGGCAATACCGAGGTCATGCGCACCGCGCTCGAGGCCTGCCATCGCGGCTGGGGCACCAGCATCGTCATCGGCGTGGCCGAAGCAGGCAAGGAAATCGCGACGCGGCCGTTCCAGCTGGTGACCGGGCGCAACTGGCGCGGCACTGCCTTTGGCGGCGCGCGCGGGCGCACCGATGTGCCCAAGATCGTCGACTGGTACATGGACGGCAAGATCGAGATCGACCCGATGATCACCCACGTCCTGTCGCTCGAGGAAATCAACAAGGGCTTCGACCTGATGCATGCAGGCGAAAGCATCCGCAGCGTGGTGGTATTCTGATGGCCGGCAAGATTTATCCCAATGCCGCGGCGGCGCTGGACGGCGTGCTGCGCGACGACATGCTCATCGCCAGCGGCGGCTTCGGCCTGTGCGGCATTCCCGAACGCCTGCTGACCGCGATCCGCGATAGCGGCGTGAAGGGGCTGACCTTTGCCAGCAACAATGCGGGCATCGACAATGAAGGCATCGGCATGCTGCTGCGCACGCAGCAGGTGAGGAAGATGATCTCCTCCTATGTCGGCGAGAACAAGGAATTCGAACGCCAGTTTCTTTCGGGCGAGCTCGAGGTCGAGTTCTGCCCGCAGGGCACGCTCGCCGAACGCATGCGCGCCGGCGGCGCGGGCATTCCCGGCTTCTACACCAAGACCGGCGTCGGCACGCAGGTCGCCGAAGGCAAGGAAGTGAAGACCTTCGACGGTGAGGACTACATCCTCGAACGCGGCATCTTCGCCGACCTCGCCATCGTCAAGGCATGGAAGGCGGATGAAACCGGCAACCTCGTGTTCCGCAAGACCGCGCGCAATTTCAACCAGCCCGCGGCCACCTGCGGCAAGGTCTGCGTGGTCGAGGTCGAAGAGATCGTGCCCACCGGCAGCCTCGACCCCGACTGCATCCACCTGCCGGGCGTCTACGTCCAGCGGATGATCGTGGGCGCGCCCTACGACAAGAAGATCGAATTCGAGACCACGCGCGAAAGGGAGAGCGCCTGATGCCCCAGGAAGCAGCAGGCTGGGACCGCAACCAGATGGCGGCGCGCGCCGCGCAGGAATTGCGTGACGGCTATTACGTCAATCTGGGTATCGGCATTCCCACGCTGGTCGCCAACCACATTCCGCAAGGCATGCATGTCACGCTGCAGAGCGAGAACGGCATGCTTGGCATCGGGCCGTTCCCATATCCCGACGAGGTCGATGCGGACCTGATCAATGCGGGCAAGCAGACCATCAGCGAACTGCCGCACAGCGCCTATTTCGACAGCGCGGCGAGTTTCGCGATGATCCGCGGCGGGCATATCGACCTGACCGTGCTGGGCGCGATGGAAGTGGCCCAGAACGGCGACATCGCCAACTGGATGATCCCGGGCAAGATGATCAAGGGCATGGGCGGCGCGATGGATCTGGTCGCGGGCGTCAAGCAGATCATCGTGGTGATGGATCACACCGCCAAGGACGGCAGCCCCAAGTTCATTCCCGAATGCACNCTGCCGCTGACCGGGCAGAACGTGGTCGACATGATCGTCACCAATCTGGCGGTGTTCCAGCGGCCCGACCATGACAGCCCCTTCCGGCTGGTCGAACTGGCGCCGGGCGTGACGGCTGATGAAATCGCCGCGAAGACGACCGCGAAATACGAGGTCGCGCTATGACCACCGCGGGCACGCTCGAGACGGTATCGGAAAATTGCAGCCATGGCGGCGTGCAGGGCGTCTACCGACATGCNTCGGCCAGCACCGGCACGCAGATGACCTTCTCGGTCTTCGTCCCGCCACATGAAGGCGGCGCGAAGCTGCCCGTGCTGTGGTTCCTGTCGGGGCTGACNTGCACCCACGCCAATGTCACCGAGAAGGGCGAATTCCGCGCTGCCTGCGCCGAGCACGGGGTCATCTTCGTCGCGCCCGACACCTCGCCCCGCGGCGAGGCCGTGCCCGATGACGAGGCCTATGATTTTGGGCAGGGCGCGGGCTTCTATGTCGATGCGACGCAGGCACCCTGGGCGCAGCATTTCCAGATGCGTAGCTATATCGAACAGGAACTGCCCGCGCTGCTGGCCGAGCATTTCCCCGCGGACATGCAGCGGCAGGCGATCAGCGGCCATTCGATGGGCGGCCACGGCGCGCTGACCATCGGCCTGCGCAATCCCGACCGCTTCCGTTCGATCAGCGCCTTCTCGCCGATCGTCAGCCCGCTGAACTGCCCATGGGGCGACAAGGCGCTGGGCGGCTATCTGGGCGATGACCGCAGCGACTGGCGCGAATACGATGCCTGTGCGCTGATCGAAGACGGTGCGCGCCATGCGAACCTGATGGTCGACCAGGGCACGGCGGACAATTTCCTCGAGGAACAGCTCAAGACCGATCTGCTGGTCGATGCCTGCAAGTCCGCCGACATGCCGGCGGACATCCGCATGCAGCCCGGCTACGACCACTCCTATTACTTCATCTCGACCTTCCTGGCCGAGCATGTCGGCTGGCACGCGCGCCATTTGCAGGGCTGAACGCTTGGCGGGATAGATTTGCGCCAGCCATGCGTTAGGGCAGCATGATCCTCGATACTCCCTGGCCCGATATCATCGCCCGCGGCGTGCTGCTGGCAATTGCCGCCATCATCTGGGTGGTGGTGCTGATCCGCCTCAACGGGCTGCGCTCGCTGTCCAAGATGACCAATTTCGACTTCGTGATGACGATCGCGCTGGGCAGCCTAGTCGCGGGCGCGGCTCAGGCAAGCGACTGGAAAGCCTTCGCGCAGGCCATGGTCGCGATGGCGGGCCTGTTCGTCGTCCAGGCGGCGTCGGCGCGGCTGCGCAAGACCTCCGACAGTGTCGAGGACCTGATGCAGAACGATCCGGTCTTCCTGATGCGNNACGGCAAGTTCTGTGACGATGCGCTGACGTACACGCGCGTCGCCAAGAGNGATCTGATCGCCAAGCTGCGCGANGCCAATGTACTCGATTACGGGCAGGTTCGCGCCGTAGTGCTCGAAACCACCGGCGACGTGTCGGTGCTGCACGGCGACCATCTCGAGGAGACGATCGTCGAGAATGTGAAACGCGTCTAGCGGCGGTCGAGCCAGCGNGCGAATGCGACCCCGCCAGTGATCAGGAACGGCACCAGCACCAGGCTGAGCACGACCTTGGCGATGATCTGCCCGATCAGCAGGTTGGTGATGGCGAACTGGCCATAGAATGCCAGCGTGATGAAAATCACCGAATCGATAGCTTGGCTCAGCGCCGAGGCAATCGCCCCGCGTGCCATCAGCGAGAGTGTCGACGCGCCTTCGGCCGATCCGCGGAGCCGCGAGAAAATCCAGACGTTGAGCAACAGCGACACGATGTAGGCGGCCGGTCCCGCCATCCACACGCGCCACAATGTCGCATGAACGCGTTCGAAGGCGGCGAGGTCGTCGGCGCGGAATTCGGTCATCTCGACCGATGGCGGCAGGTTCAGCACCAATTGCATCAGCAGCGATGCCACCAGCAGCGGAACGAAGCCCCACCAGACGATGCGATTGGCCAGCTTCTCTCCGTAAAGCTGTGCGATCGTGCTGGAAATCACCACCAGCAGCAGGAAGGCGAAGATGCCCGATTCGACTGCCAGTTCGGTCGGCCACAGCTGTACCTGCTTGAAGGCCAGCACGCCCGCCAGCACCGTCATCCCGCCATAGAGCAGCGTGTATACGAACAGCCCCAGCGGCATGGCGGCAGCGGCGAGACGGGTCTCGTTGGCGGGGTGGGTCATCTCTCGGCCTCGACAAGTTTCGTGGACGGCGAGGCCGTCGGCGGGCCCTGAAAATTGACTAATGCGGCGGCGCACGCAAGACAGCGCCCGATTTCATCCGCAACTTGTCCTCCTGCCAAAGGGAAAGCGATGGCGCCTATCCTGATTAATCTCGTCGGTATCGTGGCGATCCTGCTGATCGCCTTCCTCCTGTCGACGGGCAAGAAACGCATCAGCCTGCGCGTCGTCGGGGCGACCTTCGCGCTGCAGGCGCTGATGGCGCTGCTGGTGCTGCGCACCCCGTGGGGCGTGCAATTGATCCAGGCGCTGTCGAACGGGGTCATTGCCCTGCTCGACTATTCGAAGGTCGGGATCGAGGCGATCTTCGGACCAATGGGCGCCAATCCCTTCACCAACACCTTCGTCATCGCCGCGCTGCCGGTGATCGTCTTCTTCGCGGCGATCGTGTCGATCCTCTATCACTGGGGCATCATGCAGCGGCTGGTGCGCTGGGTCGGCGGCGCGATCGGCTGGATCACCGGGATCAGCAAGGTCGAGGCGTTGGGCAGCGCGGCCAACATCTTCGTCGGCCAGTCCGAAAGCCCGCTGGTGGTGCGCCCCTATCTCGCCGCGCTGACCCCCAGCCGGCTGTTCACGCTGATGAGCGTGGGCATGGCGGGTGTCGCCGGCACGATCCTCGCGGCCTATGCCAGCTTCATCGGCGCCGAGGCAGTGCCCTTCCTGCTTGCCGCGGCCTTCATGTCCGCGCCCGGCGGCATCCTGATGGCCAAGATCATCATGCCCGACGACGACAGCGTGCTGGCGCGCGATGCCGCGCAGATGTCCGGGGTCGACCCCCATGGCGAGATCGTGCTGCCGAAGAGCCGGATCAGCGCCGAAGGGCCTGCCGCGCTGACCGAAGGCGGCAAGGCGCATGAAGTCGAAGTCGCCGAGACCTTCGAGGAAGGGCACAAGCCCGCCAATGTCATCGAAGCCGCCGCGCAGGGGACGCAGACCGGCGTGAAGCTCGCCGTGGCGGTTGGCGCGATGGTGATGGTCTTCGTCGCGCTGGTCGCGCTCGCCAATGGGATTCTCGGCGGGATCGGCGGCTGGTTCGGCTATCCCGATGTCAGTTTCCAGCAATTGCTCGGACTGGTGTTCGCCCCGGTGATGTATCTNATCGGCATTCCCTGGGACCAGGCAGGCGCGGCGGGCGGATTGTTCGGCACCAAGATCGTGCTCAACGAATTCGTCGCCTTCATCGAACTCGGTTCGATGGATGGCAGCGTGCTGTCCGATCGCAGCCGCGCGATCGTCACTTTCGCGCTGTGCGGTTTCGCCAATTTCAGCTCGATTGCGATCCAGATGGCGGTGACCGGCGGGCTGGCACCCAACCAGCGCCCGGTGATTGCCAAGCTCGGCCTGCGTGCACTTGCGGCGGGCAGTCTCGCCAATCTGATGAGCGCGGCGCTGGCGGGACTCTTCCTCCCGTATTAAAGGCCGGTCCATTATGACCGATTCGAACACAGATATTGCGGTTGTGTCGCTGGCACAGCCGCTCGACTCGATTGCCGACGAGCTTGGCCGCAGTTTTCAGCAATACGGCTTTGCCGTCATTCGCGACCACGGGATCCCGCAGGAGCTGATCGACCGCGCCGAAGCGCTGTCGAAGCAGTTCTTCGCGCTGCCCGACGAGGTCAAGCGCGTCTATCACATTCCCGGCGGTGGCGGGGCGCGTGGCTACACCCCCTTCGGGACCGAAAAGGCCAAGGACGCCAAGGTCCACGATCTCAAGGAATTCTGGCACGTCGGGCGCGAGCTGCCCGAAGGCCATCCCCTGGCCGAATTCATGGCCGACAATGTCTGGCCGGCCGAGGTCGCAGGCTTTCGCGAAACCTTCAGCGAACTCTATGCGGCGTTCGAGGAAGCCGGCGGCCGCGTGCTCGAAGGCATCGCGCTGCATCTCGGGCTCGACCGCGAGTTCTTCGCGCCGACCATCGAGGACGGCAATTCGGTGATGCGCCTGCTGCGCTATCCTCCTCTGGAAGGCGAGGAAGCCGAAGGCGCGATCCGCGCCGCTGCGCATGGCGATATCAACACGATCACGCTGCTGCTCGGCGCCGAAGAGGCCGGGCTGGAACTGCTGACCGCGCAGGGCGACTGGAAAGCGGTTGCCCCGCCCGAAGGTGCGCTGGTGGTCAATGTCGGCGACATGCTCGACCGGCTTACCAACGGCAAGCTGCGCTCGACCACGCACCGCGTGGTGAACCCGCGCGGCGACGCCGCCTATCGCGCGCGCTATTCGATGCCGTTCTTCCTGCACTTCCGGCCGGATTACGTGATCGAGACGCTGCCGTCCTGCATCGACGCGGACAGCGGCACCGCGCCGCCCGAACCGATTTCGAGTCACGACTACCTGATGCAGCGCCTGCGCGAGATCGGCCTGGCCTGATCCGCACGCCGCTTCGGGGGGCTGTTGCACTTATGCACCGGTTCCCGGAAGAATCGGATTTGTTGCCTTTATGCAACTAACGTAAATAACTGAAATNCAGCGGATTTCCCGTTTGGTGCGGCGATGCGTCTCGCACCTGCAACATATGTCTTGATCTTGTCACAAAAAGATAGCTTTGCCGCAACGTCCTCCCGCCAGGGAGTCGGCTCAGCAGCACTAGCCTACTTTTAACGAGACGAAGGGATCCGCTCGATGAAGTTCAAATATCTCCTGGCCGCGTCGGTGGTCAGCACCGCCAGCGCCATGGTCGCCGCCCCGGCCGCCGCACAGTCCACCGGTTCGGTCGATTTCGACGATTCGGTCATCATCGTTTCCGGTGCCCGCGAAACCGGCGTCGGCGGCATCGAAAATCCCGACACCACCAAGGCGAAGCAGGTTCTCGGCGAAGAGATCATCCGCCGCCAGCGTCCCGGCCAGACGGTCAACGACATTGTCAACCTGGTTCCCGGTGTCAGCTTCCAGAACAACGACCCGTGGGGTTCGTCGGGTGGCGGTTTCACCATCCGCGGCTTCGGTGCCGACCGCGTCTCGCAGACGCTCGACGGCCTGCCGCTCAACGATTCGGGTAACTACGCACTCTACACCAACCAGCAGGTCGACCCCGAAGTCCTCGAATCGGTCAGCGTCAATCTCGGCACCACCGACGTCGACAGCCCGACTGCTTCGGCCACCGGCGGCACGATCAACATCCGCACGCGTGAACCGGGCGACGACATCGGCTTCGTCGGCAACCTGACGGTCGGCGAAGTGCTCGCTTCCGGCGCGAGTGACACGCTCTACAGCCGCGCGTTCGGCATGATCGATACCGGCGACATCACCGGCATCGGCACCAAGGCCTTCGTTTCGGCGAGCTACACCACCTACGGCGTGCCCTACAATCCGTACGGCCGGATCAACAAGACGCAGTTCAACGGGCGCATCTGGCAGGACCTCGGTTCGAATGGCGATTTCATCGCTGTGTCGGGTCACTGGAACGTCAACCGCAACAACTTCGCCGGTTCGGAAAGCCTTGAATCGCTGCTCGCACCCGGTGCCGAAGACCGCCGCTTCTCGATCTACGAAGACAATGGCGAATTCCCCTGCGCCGTCGATCCGCGCGTTGTCGCAGGCGGTGTCGGGAGCCCCGGAGAGTCGGTGGACTATGATGACCGCAACGGTTGCGGCGCGGCATTCTATCGCCGTTACAACCCTTCCGACACGGGTAATATCCGCGGTGCTTCGCGCTTCAGCATCACCGATGCGCTGACCTTCACCTTCGACCCGAGCTACCAGTACGTCAAAGCCAATGGCGGCGGCCCCGACGATCTTCGTGAATCCTTCTTCACGGTCAACGGCGGTTCCTACACCGGCGCTTTCAACGGCGGGTACTACTTCGGTCGCGACCTCAACGGCGACGGCGACCTCGACGACGAAATCGCGGGCAACGATCCCAGCCAGACGCGTACCAACCGCTACGGCGTTGTCGCCAACCTGATCTACGACATCAACGACGATCACCGCGTTCGCGTCGCTTACACCTGGGACCGCGCACGCCACCGCCAGACCGGCCAGATCAGCGCGATGCTGGCCAATGGCGAGCCGATCGATGTGTTCTCGATCGATGCCCCGCTGCTCGACGTGAACGGCAACGAGGTCAACAAGCGCGACCGCCTGTCCTACGCGATCCTGCACCAGGTTTCGGGTGAATATCGCGGCGAGTTCGGCGATCTCACGACGGTGCTCGGCCTTCGTGCACCGTTCTTCAAGCGCGAGCTGAACCAGAACTGCTTCACCACTTCGGCAGGCGGTTTCGTCGATTGCCCGGCACCGGGCCAGGACCTTTCGAACTACGTCGACGCGTCGTTCAACGACGATCACGCTGCACCGCAGTCGCGTACCTACAACTACGACAAGCTGCTTCCGAACATCGGCCTGACCTTCGACTTCACGCCCGATGCATCGGTCTTCGCCAACTATGCGAAGGGCCTGTCGGTTCCGGGTACCGATCCGCTCTACGACTCGCTGTACTTCGCAGACAGCGCCATCGCGCGGCCGGTTCCCGAAACGACGGACAGCTTCGACCTCGGTCTGCGCTTCCGGAGCGGCAATGTGGAAGCGCAGCTTGGCGCTTACTACACCCGTTACGAGAACCGCCTCGCAGTCGCGTTCGACCCCGAAGCCAATGATGGCGAAGGCGAAAACGTGTTCCGCAACCTTGGCCGCGTTGACAAGTACGGGGTCGACGGCTCGGTTTCATGGCGTCCGACCTTCAACTCGCTGCTCTACGTCTTCGGTTCGTACAACGACTCCGAAATCAAGGACGACGTGCAGGATGGCTTCGGTCCCGGCGGGGCTCCGGTCTTCCTGCCGACCGGCGGCAAGTCGGAATCGGGTACGCCGACGTACTCCTTCGGTGCTCGTGGCCAGGTCGCAGTCGGCGACTTCGAATTCGGTGCGCAGGTCAAGCACACCGGACCGCGGTACCTGAACGACACCAACCTGCCGATCGACGGCGAACTGGCTGACGGCACGCCGTTCACCTTCGACGCCAAGACGCCGTCCTACACGCTGGTCGATCTCGATGTCCGCTGGACGATCACGCAGAACCCCTTCGGCAAGGACGTGGCGCTGCAGCTGAACGTGACCAACCTGTTCGACGAGTACTACATCGGCTTCTTCGGTGGCACGCTCGACGACTTCGGTTTCGCCCAGATCGGCGCGCCGCGCGCGGCCAGCTTGTCGCTCATCTTCGGCTACTAAGCCGATTGGCGCAGCCGGCGAGGCAGCGTCGAACAAGATCAGGGCGGTCCTCTTCGGAGGGCCGCCCTTTTTCGTGGGGTCGCTGGACCCGATGGGGCGGCTTTGCCATGAGGGGGCGATGGCCGAACCCGCAACCCGTTATGCCCAGACCAGGAAGCGCCTGAACCCCTGGGTGATCGCGCTGATCGCGGTGATCCACCTGGGACTGTTCTACCTGCTTGCAAGGGCGCTTGCGCCCAGCGCCGTCGACGGGGTCGAGCAATCGGTGGTCTCGGCATTTACCGTCACCGTCTGGGCACCCGAGGAGCCGAGCGAGCCGCCGGAGCCGGAACCGGAAGGCGCGCAGGGCGATCCGGGGCGTGAGGCAGTCCCCGATGCGGTTACCGCGCCGCCGCAACCGGTGCGCCGGGATCCGCCCGCCCCGCGTGCGTCGTCCACCGGCACTGCCGATACGTCGGGGGCGACCGAGGAGGGGGCCGGGACGGGCCGATCGGGCACGGGCGAGGGCACCGGCAGTGGCGATGGCGGCGGCGGGCAGGGCGGGGGTGCGGCCACCAAGCCGCAGCTGGTCCGTGCGATCACCGATGCCAGCGCCTTCCCGGTGCCGCCCGGCGGGCGTGCCGCGCGGATCGGCCAATCGGTTATCGTGCGGCTGAGCGTATCGGCGCAGGGACGCGCCACCCGCTGCAGCATCTATCGCCCGAGCCCGTTTCCCGAGACCGACGCCACCGTCTGCCGGCTGGCGCTGGAACAATTGCGCTTCGAGCCCGCCCGCGACCGTGCAGGGAACCCGGTTGCTGCGGAATTCTATTACCAGCAGCGCTTCTTCAATTGAGGCGCGCCGCGCCGCGGCGGGTTCAGGCCTGGGTCTTGCTGCCGATCACCTGCAGCAGTTCGTCGCGGCCATAGGGCTTGGTGAGCAGGCCCGCCGCCCCCAGTTCCTCGAGCCGGTCCTGCATTTCACCATATCCGGTTGCCAACCAGAACGGCACGCCCAGTTCCTTGAGCTTCAGCGCCACTGGCTCGCTGTTTTCCTTGCCCAGATTGTAATCGAGGATCGCCAGCTCGGGCTCGGTCCTCGCCAGCGCGTCGAGGGCGGCGGCCACCGAGCTTTCGACCCGGACGTTCTCGACCCCCAGTTCCTTCAGGCAATCCTCCGCGTCGAGTGCGATGATCATGCTGTCTTCGACCAGCAGGACGGTATTGGGAACATCGGCCAAGCCGGTCTCCTTCTTGGTGGCGGTGGGCTCGATTTCGTTGCCCTCGGCGGCGCGCCATTCGACATATTGCGAGGGAATGCAGAAGCGGGCCTCGACTCCGCTGAGCCGGTAGTTGATCTCGGCCTCGCCCTTGAGTTCGTGCGGGATCGAGCGATCGATGATCGTGCTGCCGAAGCCGCGCCGCTGCGGCGGCTTGACCGGCGGGCCGCCGCGTTCGCGCCAGTCGAGGCAGAGATCGCCATTGCCCTGCCGGGTCACGGTCACTTCGAGCATGCCCGAACTGTCGCTGAGCGAGCCGTATTTGGCCGAATTGGTGATCATCTCGTGGATGACCAGCGCCAGCACCGTATAGGCTTCGGGGGCGATCATCGCCTCCGGGCCGATCAGCGCGAGCCGGTCGCGCTGGTCCGACAGATAGGCATGCGCTTCGGTCTCGATCAGCTCGGAAAACGGCGCATGCGACCAATTGCCTTTGGTGATGTTGTCATGCGCAGAGGCCAGCGATCGCACGCGGCCACCGACGATCTCGACGAAGCTTTCGATGTTGCGCGCATCGTTCTTCGACTGGTTGATGAGGCCGCGGATGAGATTGAGGATATTGCGCACCCGGTGGTTGAGCTCGGCAATCAGCAGTTCCTGCTGCTGCTGCGCGCGGGCGCGCTCGGTCACCGCTTCGTCGGTCAGCCGCAGGATGATCTCGAGCAGCGTGACCCGCAGGCTTTCGGCAATCTCGATTTCGGCATCGGACCATTTCTCGGCGCGGCCCTCGACGGTCTCCTGCCACGCTTCGAAGCTCTTGCGCGGGGTCAGCCGGGCGCCATTGGGGCCCATCTCGACCGGCTTTTCCGGATTGCCCGCCCAGGTCACGGTCTGCACCAGCGGCTTGCGCCACAGGACCAGATAATCGCGCGGGGTGCGCGAGACGGGGATGATCAGCGCCCCCACCGCCCGATCGGCGAAACGCGCCGCGCGCGGCAGGCGGTCGGCGATCGCTTCGCTGGCGAGAATCCGGCTGGTCGCCGCGCCGTTCAGGCTCGATACGATCGCGCGGAATTCCTCTTCATTGGGGGCGGAACCACGCGAATCGTACAGGTCGTCGACGAAGATGCTCGCGCCGTCGTGCGGAATGGCCTGCTGGATGACCGGCTCGATCATCGGCAGGCTGGCCGACAGCGGGGTGCCCGCGGCCACATCGCGCATCAGCTGCGTGTGCATCGCCCGCCCGTGTTCGCGGCGTTCGGCGGTCTGCCGGGCCAGCGTACGGTCGAGCGTCAGCGAGAAGAATTCGGAGAACAGCTCCGCCGCGGTGCGCTGCGAATAGGGCAGCAGCTTGGGGCCGTAGTGATGGCAGGCGAACAGGCCCCACAGCTTGCCGCCGATGATGATCGAGATCGACAGCGAGGCGCCGACGCCCATGTTCTTGAGATATTCGATATGGATCGGCGATACCGCGCGCAGCGAACTCATGCTCAGGTCGAGCGGTTCGCCTTCGAGCGAGAGACCGGGTTCGATCGGGACGGGTTCGGCCTCGACATCGGCGATGATCCGGAAGCGGTTGCGCACGTAGAGCGCGCGGGCCTGGTCGGGAATGTCCGACCGCGGATACCGCAGGCCGTGGAATTTCTCGAGATCGTCGCGCGCCGCCTCGGCGATGACCTCGCCCGAAAGATCGTCGCGGAAGCGATAGACCATCACGCGGTCGATCTCGAGCGCGGCGCGCAGCTGGCGCGCAGCCTCGGCGACAAGCGGCTCGACTTCGGTATGCTTCTCCAACCGGGCCATGATCGGGCGCAGGACGGCCAGCTGGCGGTTGAGGACGCCTGCGGCATGCGGTTCGATCTCGATGATCGTATTGCCGCCCGAACTGTGCAGCGCGCAGTCGAACAGGCAGTCGCCGTCGAACAGCGCAAGGCCGAAAATCCGTTCGACCTGGTCGGGGAAAGTCAGCGCGGCAGCCGCGCTGCGCAACTGGTCCATCGCATCGGGCGCGAACAGCCTGCTCAACCGGTCGCCGATTTCGATCGTCCGGCCAGCGCCGAGGATCGTCTCGAGGTTGGTCGATCGGTGAGCGACGAACCAGTCGGAGTTCAGCGCGAGCAGCGCGCCGAAATTCTGGATCCGGCCCAGCTGGTGGATGGGTTCGCGGTCGCAATTGCTCAGATTGACGTCGGTCGAATGCATTACGCTGCCTTAAGTGCGAGGCACTGCGATGCAACTATGTTGAAATGCGTAAATGTGGCACGTGCGGCGCGCAGCACGCTGTCATGCTCGCAGCTGTCGCAAGGACGGGCGAGGGCAGGAAGCATGCTGCGCCAGTACTGGCCCATGCGCGGGTCGGCGAGGAAGGCGGTGGGGACATCGGCCTGCGCCTTCGCCAGCCGCGCCAGGATGGCCCGGTTGCCCAGCGCCGATCCGGCCAGAACCCAGCATACCCCCAGCGTGTCGCCGTCATCCGCAGCCNCGAAATCGGGCGTTTCANCGGGGATCGCCCGGTCGAGGCTGGCCAGGTCCCGGGCGANCAGATCGGATTGCGGCGGCGGCGGGTTGTCGAGGGCGCGGGCTTCCAGCCAGCGCTCGACACCGCGGCGTGCCCGGTACTGGATGTCCAGGAACTGCGCGTAGCCATCGCGATCGGCGAGGACGAGCGAACCCAGCCGGGCGTCGAGCGTGTCATGCTCGGCCGCGGTCCCATGCTTTAGAATTTCCCGGATGGTGCGACCCACCGCGTCGGTTGCCGGCATACGAGCGGCCTCGCTCATCAAACGTTTCACCCCCAGCTAAGAGCAGAGGCCTCAACGATTGGTTATCGGCCAAGCCCCGNCAGAACGAAAAGCGCGCAGCGATCGAAATGGTTCCCGAACTAGCTTTCGCGTGATCCACTCATCCGGCGGGTTACTTGGGAGCGATCAGCTTCTGCCCCTGCTGGCGGATCGCACTAGCGACCATCGGTTCGACGAAGGACAGCGCCAGGGGCAGGTTCACCTCGAAGATCACCTGCGTCTCCTCGATGATGACGCATCCGTCGATCGATTGGCCCATCGCCTTCACGGCCAGGTTCATCCGGTCTTCGCTCGGCCAGCTCGTGGTCACGTCGGCCAGCCCGCCGGGCACATATTGGCCGATTTCGTGGCTGCGCGACTGCAGGCGGCGCCGGACTTCGTCCTTGCCGAGATCGTGGGAAAGCGGAACGCGCATCAGCTCTTGTCCTCCAGCTGCGGGCTGGTCTGCGCCGCTTCGCCGAACTTGTAATCGAGATAACGATGCTTGATCGCCAGGTCGTCGAGCGAGCCTTCGGCCAGTTGCCGGGTGATCGAATCGATTTCGCCGCTGATCTTGCCGAGGCTGTCGGTCAGCTGCTCGTCGGGGGTCGCCCCGGCACGCTGCTCGGTGCGCAGATGCGCGGGAATGCGGCGGTAGCTGTCGATCATTTCGGGCAGCTGTTCGCCGACCAGGCTGCGCACTTCGCGCGCCTTGGGATGGTTCTGGTCGAGCCCTTCGAGCTGCAGCCCCAGCGCATCCAGCTGGACGCCCATGTCATCGACGATCTTCGCCGCTGGCGGGGGCAGGGCGGGGCGCTGCGCTTCGAGCCACAGCTCGGTGCGGCCGACCATCTGCTGGACGTTGCCCTTGTTGATGTCGGCGCGCTTGGGCGTCTTGATCTTCGGATAACTGGAGAAGATNGCGGTAGCGATGGCCGTGGCGACAACGACAGCCATGACGCCCCAGAAACCGATGCCGCTGAAGATCGCCCCGGCAATTCCGGCTCCCACCCAGATGACGGCCACCGCGATCAGGAGGTTGCGCACCTTTGTCATCAAGTGATCGCGCTTGGCCTTGGCCGAACCCTGCCCGATCGAGGGCGCGCGCCGGTGGCGGCCGCCTTCGCGGTTGTCGCGCACCAGCGCCTTGCTCTCGGACAATATGCGGTCGCTGTCGCGGGTGAGGTCGTTCACGATGCCGCCCTCAGCCCTCGATGCTCAGCAGGCTGCTTTCGGCGACCTGCTTCTGCGCCTGCGCCTGGCCTTCGGCGCGCGCGATATAGCCCTTCGACTTCTCGACCTCGTCGGTCAGTAGCGTGACCGTCTGCTTCATGCTGTCGAGCGCGCGCAGCTTGAAGCTGTCGACCTCGTCCATCGTGTCGTAGATGTTCTGGAAGGCGCGTTGCAGCGTTTCCAGCGGGATCGTGCTCGCTGCGGCCTGTTCGTGGATCTTGCCGGTCTGGTCGCGCAGCAGCGTGCTGGTGCTGTCGATGATGCCGGCAGTGGTTTCGTTGAGCGCGGTGATCTGGCCCAGCACGAGGCGCTGGTTGGTCATCGCCTCGGCCACGGTCACTGCCGTGCGCAGCGCGCCGACGGTGGTGGTGCTGGCGCGGTCGACGCCCTTGACCAGCTCGACATTGTTCTTTTTCACCAGGTCGAGCGCGAGATAGCCCTGCACGCTCACCGCCATCTGGGTGAGCAAATCCTGCGTGCGCTGGCGGACATAGAACAGCGCGGTTTCGCGCACCGCCTTGGCCTTGGCCGGATCGGTCACGTCGAGTTCGGCGGCCTTTTCCTCCAGCTTCGCGTCGAGCGAGTTGGAGATGTGGATCATCTGTTCCAGATTGCCCATCGCCTCCCACAGTTTCTGCCGTTCGACGTCGATCGCGGCATTGTCCATGATCAGCTCGTCCTTGCCGCTGGCGAGGTTGTTGAGGATCGACTGGATATGCGTCTGCGCGCTCTGGTAGCTGCGGAAGTAATTGGTCAGCTTGTTGCCGAAGGGAATGATACCGAGGATCTTGCGCGGACCCGACAGCTTGCCGCGCTTGCCGGGGTCGAGGTCTTCCACCACGCGGCGCAGTTCGGCCAGATTGGCGCCGACGCCTTCGTCCTTGTCCATCGCGCGCACCGGACGATCGAGGAAGCGGTTGGACATGCCCGCCGCAGCCATGATTTCCTTGCGGCCCATATTGGTCAGCTGGTCGACCTTCTTGCCGAATTCGGGCGAATTCGCATCCTCGGCGATCAGATCGGCGACGAAGCCGTCGACCTTGGTCTGCAGCTTGCTCTTCACCTCTTCCGAAACCGGGACGAGGCCCGCAGCCTTCTCCGGCTTGACCTCGGGCACGGGATCGGGCGGCGTGAGGTCGAAGGCGGTTTCGGTGGCAGTTGCGGTCGGCGTTTTCGTATCGCTCATGGGCGCAGATCTCTCCAAGCGGCTATAATCCTGTATTAGGGTGGCAATACACGATCTTCAAGCGCGCAGTCGCGCGGCGCGGCGATAGTGCCGCGCCGATGGCGCGAAGCGCAAGGCAATTCGGAAAAGGGTCCGCTCGCAGCGCCAGCGCCCGACCGGGGGCGATTGCTTCAGGCGGCCAGGTCCANCGGNACGATTTCGCCNGCNAGATACTGNTTTTTCGCCTTGGCCCGGCTGAGCTTGCCNGAACTGGTGCGCGGCAGGGTGCGCGGCGGGACCAGCTCGACCACGCAGCTCATTCCGGTGACGCCGCGGACCTTGTCGGCGATCTGGTCGCGCAGCTTGATCCGCTCTTCGGGGTCCGAGACGCGGCAATGGACCAGCACGGCGGGGGTTTCCTCGCCATTGTCGGTATCGACCGAGAAGGCGGCGATGTCGCCGTGGTTGAAGCCCGGCAATTGCTCGACCGCCCATTCGATGTCCTGCGGCCACAGGTTCTTGCCATTGATGATGATCATGTCCTTGGCGCGGCCGACGATGAACAGATAGCCATCGGCCATGTAGCCCATGTCGCCCGTGTCGAGCCAGACGTCCCCATTGTCCTTGGCGACGAGACAGTCGGTGGTCGCTTCCTCGTTGCGGAAATAGGAATGCATCACGCTCTTGCCGCGGCACCAGACCTTGCCGATCTGGTGATCGCCCTTGATCCGGCCGTTCTCGCCGCGGATCTCGACATCCATGCCCGGTATCGGTTTGCCGCAATTGACGATGGCGCGGTACCGCGCGGGTTTGGACAGGTCGCGCGGGCGTCCCGACAGGCGTTCTTCCTCGACCAGTTCGACGCGGATGCCTTCACCCGGCGGCATGACCGTTACGGCCAGCGTGGCTTCGGCGAGGCCGTAGCTGGGGTTGAAGCTGCTTGCCTGGAAACCGGCATCGGCAAAGGCATTGACGAAATTCTGCATGACGTCGGGACGGATCATGTCCGCGCCATTGCCCGCCACGCGCCAGCGCGACAGGTCGAAGCGGTCGGCGACCTGGCTCTGGCTGGAAATGCGGCGCGCGCAGATGTCGTAGCCGAAAGTCGGCGAATAGCTGAGCGTGGTGCCTTGGTTGCGGCTGATCAGGTCGAGCCAGGCGAGCGGGCGGCGGGCGAAATGCTCGGTGCGCAGGTAGTCGACCGACACCTGGTTGGCGATCAGCGACAGGAAGCAGCCGACCAGACCCATGTCGTGATACCACGGCAGCCAGCTGACCACGCGGTCGTTGGTGCCGATATGCATCGATTCGGCATGCCCGCGCAGATTGTGGAGCAGCGCCTCGTGCGTCACTGCGACCCCGGTGGGGAAGCGCGTCGAGCCCGACGAATATTGCAGGTAGCAGATGTCTTCGGGCTCCGCTTCGGGCAGCTCGCATGGCGGGCCGGCGCGCTGGGCGAAATCGTCCCAGCTTTCGCCGTCGCAGCCCTGCCGGTCGGCGGCGGCCTTGGCCATTTCGGCGATTTCGGCGGGATAGATCAGGATTTTCGGGTCCGAGCTCTGCAGCTGGACCGAAAGCTGGTCGATATAGCTTTCCTTGCCGCCGAAGGTCGTCGGCAAGGGCAGCGGGACCGGCCACGCGCCCATCAGCGTGCAGCCGCAGAACAATGCGGCGAACTCGGCGCTGGTCTCGGCGACCAGCGCGACGCGGTCTTCCTTGCGAATACCCATCGCCACCAGCCGGTACGCGGCCTGCAGCGCGTCCTGCTGCATCTGCGCATAGGGATAGACCCGTTCCAGCGTCCCGCGCATGTCGTGGAAGTTGAGGCCCTTGGCGCTTCGCGCAGCGTAATCGATAGCCTCGTTGAACGTCGCGAAGTCCGACCGGCGGCGTGGCAGGTCGCAGTCATTCGGCGTCGGCGTCAGTACGGCGTCGGTCATAATTTTCGGCGATACCCGTGAATAGCTGGGGCCTTTCGGCCATTCTCTTTGCGTGCTCTTTCGCGCTCATTGTAGGATGGGCGCGCTCTCCCACATTTCCCAATCTTAAAGGACTGTGGCAGGAATATGGCCCATGGATGATGAACGCACAACATCCGGTCGTGCTCGTCGCCGGGCAAAACCGCTTGATCGCATCCGGCTGGAAGAGCTGGCGGTGTCCTATGTCGCGCGGGTTTCGACCAGCGCGGGAAAGCTGCGGACCTATCTCCAGCGCAAGCTGCGCGAACGCGGGTTCACCGAGGGGGAGGAGCCCGATCTCGACGGTTTGCTGCACAAGTTCGTCGCGCGGGGCTATGTCGACGACGAGGCCTATGGCCGCGCCAAGGCGGGTGACCTGGCAGCGCGCGGCTATGGCGCCCGGCGGGTCGAGCAGGCCTTGCGGGCGGCGGGAATCGAGGACGACTTGCGCCAGGCGCTCGAACCCGGCGAGNACCAGCGGCGCCGCGCGGCGCTGGTGCTGGCGCGCAAGCGCCGCTTCGGTCCCTATGCCCGCCCGGCAGAAGGCGACGCCGAGGCGCAGCGCAAGCTGCACGAGAAGCGACTTGCCGCGATGGTGCGCGCAGGCCATGATTTCGAAATTGCCCGGCGCGTGATCGAAGCGCGCGATGTCGAGGAGCTAGAGGAATGGGTCGCGGAAGCCGCCGAGGGGTACGAATGAAGGTGCTGGCCGCCATGGCCGGGATGGCGGCGCTGCTTGCGTGTTCGCCGCAGACACAGGCCGGGGCCTCCTCCGAGCCGGCCGGCGCGCAGGCGCAGGCCCCCGAAGCCGCGGTCCACCCCGTTTCGGGCCTCACGGTCGTTCCCCTGACCGTGACCAGCGGCGAAGACCGCCACCAGTTCGCGGTCGAAGTGGCCGACACGCGCGAAGCGCAGGCCCGCGGCCTCATGTTCCGCACCGAGCTCGGCGATTTCGAAGGGATGATCTTTCCTTATGACGGAACGCGCGCGCAAAGCTTCTGGATGAAGAACACGCCGTTGTCGCTCGACATCATCTATGTCGGGCCGGACAACCGGATCAGCAATATCGCCGCCGAGACCGAACCCTATTCGCTCGACCCGGTCTACTCGGTGGGCCCGGTACTGGGCGTGCTCGAACTGCGCGGCGGACGCGCGGCGGAACTGGGGATCGAACCCGGCGACCGGGTCGAATGGTAAAGTCGCGCGGGCCCGCACGCGGGCGCTTGAGGCACGGCGAATAAACGGCTAACCGCGCGGACATGAACTTCCTCGGCAAGATCTTCACCTGGTGGAACGGTGCCACCATCGGCACGCATCTGTGGTCGGCCCGCAATGGCGAACACGTCGGCACCGATGCGCAGGGGAACAAGTACTACCGGTCGAAGAAGACCCCCGGGGACGGGCGCGAACGCCGCTGGGTGATCTACGAAGGTGCCAACGATGCCAGCCGCGTGCCGAGCGAATGGCACGGCTGGCTGCACGGTTCCTTCGACGACGTACCCGAAAGCCATCTTCCGCCCGCCCGGATCTGGGAAACCGATTACACGCCCAATGCCACGGGTACGGCGACTGCCTATCGCCCCGCCGGAGCGCTCGAGCGCGGCGGGCAGCGGGCCCGCGCCACCGGCGATTACGAAGCCTGGTCGCCCGAGGCGTGACGATGCGCGGGGCGCTTGCCCTCCTGGCCATGGCGGCGATTGCCTCGGGCTGCGAGCAGCAGGCCGAAGCGCCCGAAGAAGCCGTCGCCACTGACATTCCTGAAGAGCTGCAGCAGGACGCGCTTCCGGTGCAGCCTGCCGCCGAGGCGGGAATCGGCACGCCGATGGCGGAACGCGTCGCCACGCTCGGCCTGCTCAACAAGCGCAACAATGTCAGCCGCGATCTCGAATTGCAGCCCGGCGACCAGCAGCGCGTGGGCGACGTGATCGTCCGCCTGCAGGCCTGCGAGCGCACTGCGCCGTGGGAAATGCCGAGCGAAACCGGGGCCTTCGTCCAGTTGCTGGTTAAGGAACGCGGGACCGAGGACCAGTTCCGCAAGGTGTTCTCGGGCTGGCTGTTCAAGAACTCGCCGAGCCTGAACGTGGTCGAACACCCGATCTACGACGTGTGGGTCAAGGAATGCACAATGGCCTTCCCGGGCGAGGAAGATGCGCCGAACCCGGCCACCACTGCAGGTAGCGACGCCGCGGCCTGACCGCCGGCTTGCGCCACCGCCGCCATGTATTGCGCCTGCGGCAGCGGAACCGCGCCCATCCGGCCCAGATGCTCGGTCATGAACTGACAGTCCAGCACGGCGTAGCCCGCCTCGCGCAATGCCGCGACCAGCCACGCCAGCGCCACCTTGCTGGCATCGGATGTGCGGCTGAACATGCTTTCCCCGCAGAACACGCGGTCGAACGCCACCCCGTACAGCCCGCCGACCAGCTCGCCGTCCTGCCAGCATTCGATCGAATGCGCGTGACCGGCCCTGTGCAGCGCGTTGTAGCTCGCTTCGACGCGGTGGCTGATCCAGCTTTCGGCATGCTCTTCGCGCGGCAGGGCGCATTGGGCGATCACGGCCGCGAAGGCGTGATCGCAGGTCACGCGGAAGCGGTCCTGCCGCAGCGTCTTTCGCAGGCTCTTCGACATGCGGAACCCGCCAAGCGGGATGATCGCGCGCTCGCGCGGCTCGACCCAGTAGACTTCGGGGTCGTCCCGGTGGTCGGCCATGGGGAATACCCCGCCGCGATAGGCGCGCAGCAGCAATTCGACCGGAATCAGCGAGAGGTTGGGGGCGTGCATCGCGCTGCGCTCTACCACTTCCCGATTGCCAGCGATATCCGCCTTGCCAAGTAGGGATGGGCATACTAATGCGCGCCCTTCCTGCAGGGGTGTAGCTCAGCTGGTAGAGCATCGGTCTCCAAAACCGAGGGCCACGGGTTCGAATCCTGTCACCCCTGCCATTTCCTTTTCGCGGTGACTTGTCGTTGGCTCGCGCGCGCCCTATCGGGCAGCGCATGACAGAAGACGAAAAGCGCCGGCGCGGCATCGAAGACCGCAAGTTTTACGCTGCCGAACAGGAAGCCCGGTTCGAGAAACAGGGCCTCGAATCGCACACTCCCCAGACCGAACATCCAAGCTACAAACTTGCGTTCCAGGACAAGGACTTCCTGCTGCGCGAGGAATTGCGCCCGGTGCGCTTCCAGCTCGAACTGCTCAAGCCCGAAATGGTCCTCGACGAGGCCGGGGTGGGCTCGACGCTGGTGATGTATGGCAGCGCGCGCATTCCGCCTCCCGAAGCGGCGGAAACCGCGCTCGAAGGCGCGAAGGACCTGCCCGAGGAAGAGCGCAAGGTCGTCGAGAGCCTGGTCGCCAAGTCGAAATATTACGAGGAAGCGCGCAAGCTGGCCAAGCTGGCGACCGAGAAGTCGATCATCGAGAACGGCAAGCGCCAGTTCGTCGTGTGCTCGGGCGGCGGTCCGTCGATCATGGAAGCGGCCAATCGCGGTGCCAGCGAGGCGGGCGGCGAATCGATCGGTCTCAACATCATCCTGCCGCACGAACAGGCGCCCAACCAGTATGTGACGCCCTACCTGTCGCTCAACTTCCATTATTTCGCGCTGCGCAAGATGCACTTCCTGCTGCGCGCGCGCGCGGTTGCGGTGTTCCCCGGCGGGTTCGGCACGTTCGACGAATTCTTCGAACTGCTGACCCTTATCCAGACGGGCAAGATGAAGCCCATCCCGATCCTGCTGTTCGGCAAGGATTTCTGGTCACGCGTCGTCAATTTCGAGGCGATTGCCGAGGAGGGCACGATCTCGAAGAAGGATCTCGACCTGTTCCGCTGGTGCGAAACCGCGGACGAGGCGTGGGAATATCTGTGCGACTTCTACGATCTGGGCTGCTGATCGCGTTCGCCCCGGTTGCGGACCGCGTGATGGCCCAGCGGGCCTGACCCGTCGCCGAAACCGGGCGCATTCTCGATCGCGGCATAGGTGAACGCGCGGGCGATCCGGATCGCGTGGGTCAGCGGCTGCCGGTGCCCCAGCAGCGTGGCAAGCGCGGCAGACAGGGTGCAGCCGGTGCCATGCGTATGGCGCGTGTCGAGGCGGGTATGCGCGAAGCTGGCGAATTTCCCCGAAGGCGAGGCGATCCGGTCGACCACCTGCGTTTCGTCGCCGCCGTGGCCGCCCTTGGCCAGCACCTGGACGCCATGGCGTTCGGCCAGCGCGTGGGCCGCATCAAACATCTCATCGTCGGCAAGCGGACCGCGACCGGCCAGTATCTCGAGTTCGGGCTGGTTGGGGGTGACGATGGTGGCGATGTCCATCAACGCGGCGAACCCGGCGATCGTCTCATCGTCGGCCAGCACCGATCCGCTGGTTGCCACCATGACGGGGTCGAACACGATCGGGCCGGCGAAGGTGTCGAGCCGCTCGGCCAGCAGCCGGGCAGTTTCGGGGGAACCGAGCATGCCGATCTTGATCGCATCGGCGCCGATGTCCGACAGGCAGCTTGCCACCTGATCGAGCACGAATTGGGGCGGCAGCGGTTCGACACCCTGGACGCCGCGCGTATTCTGCGCGGTGATCGCGGTCAGCGCNGTCATCGCATAACCGCCCANCATGGTGATGGTCTTGATATCCGCCTGGATACCCGCGCCGCCCGAACTGTCGGAGCCCGCGATGGACAGGATGCGGGGAGGCGGCGCGTCGCTCACGCGGCAGCCTTTCGCTTGGTGGCAGGCGGGAATTTTTCGTGCAGCTTCNTGGCCCGGGTCGGGCGGTCCATCAGTTCGCCACCGCAATTGGGGCACAGATCGTCCAGCTCGTTCGCGCAATCGGCGCAGAAAGTGCATTCGAAACTGCAGATGAAAGCGCCGGGATCCTGCGCGGGCAGGTCGGTTCCGCAACGCTCGCAATCGGGTCTCATGTCCAGCATGGNTTGCTCCGTTTCCGCCCCNGCAATGNGCNGCGGTTCAATTTATCGATGGTGCGCGCGGCGAGGCGTCAGGACGCCGCCCGCACGGCATCGCAGATCCGGTCGACCAGCAACTCGACCTGGGCGGCATCGTCGCCTTCGGCCATCACCCGGATAACCGGTTCGGTGCCCGACGGGCGGATGACCAGCCGTCCGTTGCCCCCCAGTTCGCGTTCGGCCTCGGCGATCGCCTGCTGGACGCTGTCCTGCTCGAGCGGCGCCCCGNCNTCATAGCGCACGTTCTTGAGCAATTGCGGCACCGGTTCGAAGAGCCGCAGCAATTCGCTNGCACGCTTGCCNGANCGCACCAGACCGNTCAGCACGCTCAACGCCGCGACCGTGCCGTCGCCGGTGGTGGCNTGATCGAACAGGATCATGTGCCCCGACTGTTCNCCGCCGACGTTGAAGCCGCCGCTGCGCATGCGTTCGAGCACGTGCCGGTCCCCCACCTGCGTCCGTTCGAGCGTCAGCCCGATGCCCGCAAGATAGCGTTCGAGACCCAGGTTCGACATCACCGTGGCAACCACGCCGCCGCCGGTCAGCTTGCCGCGTTCGTGCAGCCGGGTGGCGATTGCCGCCATGATCTGGTCCCCGTCGACCGTCTCGCCCTTCTCATCGATGACCATGAGGCGGTCGGCGTCGCCATCCAGCGCGATACCGATATCGGCGCCTTCGGCGACCACGCGCGCCTTGATCGCCGCGAGCGAGGTCGAGCCCACGCCGTCGTTGATATTGGTTCCGTTGGGCTCCACGCCCATGGCGATCACTTCGGCGCCCAGTTCCCAGATCGCGCCCGGGGTGACCTCGTAGGCGGCGCCATTGGCGCAATCGACCACCACCTTCAGCCCATCGAAGCGCACGTCGCTGCCGATCGATTGCTTGACCGCGTGCATATAGCGCCCGCGGGCATCCTCGATCCGCCGGGCGCGGCCGACATGGCCGGGCTCGACGAGCTGCGGCTGCTCTTCGAGCAGCGCCTCGATCGAGGCCTCCGCTTCGTCGGACAGTTTGAAGCCATCGGGACCGAACAGCTTGATGCCATTGTCCTCGAACGGATTGTGGCTGGCCGAAATCATCACGCCCAGATCGGCGCGCATCTCGCGGGTCAGCATCGCGATAGCAGGGGTGGGCAGCGGCCCGGTCATGACCACATCCATGCCGACGCTGGTGAAGCCCGCCACCAGCGCGCTTTCCATCATGTAGCCCGACAGCCGCGTATCCTTGCCNATCACCACGCGGTGGCGATGGTCGCCGCGCAGGAAATGCGTGCCTGCCGCCTGGCCGACGCGCATCGCAGTTGCGGCAGTCATCACCCCGCTATTGGTGCGTCCGCGGATTCCGTCAGTGCCGAAGAACTTGCGAGCCATNGATGGTCAAACTCCCTTGTGTCGGGGCCCCAATGGCGCGGTTGCCCGAGAAATAAAAGGCCAGCGCCCCTCTTTTCGCGTGCTATATCGCCGCTATGTGCAACCACGCGCTTACAGGGGCGTTAGGGACGCGAGTACGAAATTTGTTCACACCAACCCAAGAGGGGACATTCCATGGCTTTTGAGCTGATCGACCTGCCTTACGACGACACTGCGCTGGAACCTGCGGTTTCGGCCAAGACGCTCTCGTATCACCACGGCAAGCACCACAAGGCCTATCTCGACAAGACCAACAAGGCGATCGAGGGCACCGCCCACGAAGGCAAGAAGCTGGAAGAGGTGGTTGCCGCCGCGCGCGATAGCGACCAGGGCCTGTTCAACAATTCGGCGCAGAGCTGGAACCACGGCTTCTACTGGCACTCGATGGCGCCGGAAGAAACCAGCCCGTCGGACGAGCTCAAGAGCATGATCGACGATGTCTTCGGCTCGGTCGACGGCGTGAAGGAAAAGCTCGCCGAACGCGGTGCGGGCCACTTCGCCAGCGGCTGGGTCTGGCTCGCCGTGAAGGACGGCAAGCTGACGATCGAGGAAACGCATGACGGCGACACGCTGGCCGATCTCGATGGGGTGAACCCTCTGCTCGTGATCGACCTTTGGGAACACGCCTATTACCTCGATCACCAGAATGCGCGCCCGGCCTATCTCGAGGCGGTCAATGGCAAGCTCAACTGGAGCTTCGCGAGCGAAAACCTCGCGCGCGGAACGACCTGGGAATATCCCTGCTAAGCGCCAGGAACCCGACGATTTCGAAACCCGTCGCCAGCAATGGCGGCGGGTTTTTTACTGCTGCGCGGCAGTTTCGGCGGTCTCGGCTTCGCCAAACAGATCGGTCGCGAACAGCGGTTCGCCGAAGATGAACCCGACCAGATTGGGGCGTCCGATATGGTCGAACAGCGCAGTCAGCATCAACAGGATGGGGACCGAGAGCAAGGCCCCGAACACGCCCCAGATCCAGGTGAAATAGGACAGCGCGATCAGGATCAGCACCGGGTTCATGGTGAAGCGCGCGCCCAGGATCGACGGGGTNACGAGATTGGCTTCGACCGTGTGCAGCGCCAGATAGGCGGCCGCCGGGACGAGGCCCAGCACCACTGTATCGGCGGTGCCGATGCCGAACAGGCCGAGCAACGCGACCATCACGATCGGTCCGACATAGGGCAGGAAATTGAGCAGCGCCGCCAGCCCGCCCCACATGATCGGGGCATCGACCCCAAGCGCCCAGGCGCCCAGCGCCACGACCACGCCGACCATGGCATTGATCGACCCCACCGTGAGGATATAGGCGGCGACCCGGTCCTGCACTTCGCGGATCACGCGCGCGGCCTTGATGCTGGTGCCGAAGCTGGCGCGGCCGAACAGCAGCCGCTGGCGCAGCCGCACGCGCGCCTCGATCATGAAATAGGCCATCAGCAGCGTCAGGATCGTCTCGAGGATCAGGCTCGGCGTGGCAAAGGCCACCTGTTCGAGCAGGCTGGGTGCGGCCAGCACCACTTCGCGGGTGCCGTCAGTGTTCATCAGCGCGGCGAGCTGTTCGTTGAGCGTGGCGATCCAAGCGAAGCGCTCGCGCAATTCGCCGAAGCGCGCCATCACGCCCTGCGCCATCGCCGGCACGTCGTCGAACAGCGCGACGGCCGGCTGCAGGATCAGCGCCAGCGCCAGCAGCAGGATGGCGAAGAAGAGCAGGAGCGCCGCGAGCGAGGCAAGCGCATTGGGCAGGCCCCAGCCGTTGAGCTTGTCGGCCAGCGGCGAAAGGATCACCGTCAGCACCAGCGCGGTAACCACTGGCAGGAACACCACCGAACCGATCGACAGCACGAAGGGCAGGGCGAGGAACAGGCCCAGTCCGATCAGCAGCACCAGCGAGGAGATCAGCCGCAATTCCTGTTCGGCGAAGGCGTGCCTGCTCGACCGGCGGCGCGGCGCCGGTGACACGGTTTCCTCGGGCGGCTTGGTCTCGCTCATCGGCGCTTATCTGCCTCGCATGGCGATTGGTGACAAGCGGCGCGGTCGCGACGGTTGCTAGCTGCGGCTGCTGCCCATGCCGGAGGCCACATCGTCGAGTTCCTGCAGGATCGCGCGGTGCGCTGCGCTGTCGCTGATCGAACGCTTCGGAATGTTGCCATCCGCCAGCATCGCATTGAGCGCGGCGCGCGCACGGCCCACCCGGCTCTTGATCGTGCCCACCGCACAATCGCAGATCGTCGCGGCTTCTTCGTAGGAAAAGCCGCCCGCACCCACGAGCAGCAGCGCTTCGCGCCGCTCGGGCGGCAGCGTCAGCAGCGCCCGGTGCATGTCGGACAGGTGGATCGGTTCTTCCTGTCCCGCCGGTGCGGTCAGGACGCGCTCGGCGACGGTCTCGTCATATTCGCCGCGAAAGCGGTTGCGGCGCATGTCGGTGAGATAGGCATTGCGCAGGATCACGAAGGTCCATGCGCGCATGCTGGTGCCGGGCTGGAAGCGCTCCTGCGCCGCCCATGCCTTGAGCAGCGTTTCCTGGACCAGATCGTCGGCCATGTCGGCGCGTCCGCACAGGCCGCGCGCGAAAGCGCGCAGGTGGGGGACGACCTCGGTCAGTTCCCGTTTGAAGTCGGCTTTGTCCGCTGCCGTCCGTTCGTGGTCCGACATCAGTCCTTTACATCCAGCTTGTCGAGCAGGTCCTGGAAACTGTCGGGGAGGGGCTCTTCAACCACGGAGTCATAGAGTTGGCGCAGGCCGTTCGCCCAATCCGGATCCTGTTCCTTCCCCGGAGCAGATGGATGTGGCGGCGGCCCGCCAGCGGGCGCCCGCTGCGGAGTGTTCGGCGTATCTGAGCTCATGGCTTGAAGACTGCTACCCTTTTCGTATGTCACCGGCAGGATGCCCTACCAGCATCTTTCGATCCCGCAATGTGCTTCGCACAACGCATGGAACGATGTCGAGTTCCCTTGCTTTGTGCAATGGAACAATTAGGCCCCCGCGGCATAGTAAGCGTTACTATGGGACCAGGCAAACCGTCAGGGGCAGGAAGCTGGTAAGCGAAGAACTCCAACGCAAAGGGCGCCGCAGGCGTTGGCTGATCGACTATCCGCGCGGAATCCCGGTGCTGATCTTCGTCCTGGTCACCGCCATAACCGTGCTCAGCGTCTTCGCGATCGAGCGCGGCGAGGCGCAGCGCGATGCCGCGGATGTCGCGCGCAAGGCGCAGGCGATGACTTCGGCGATCGAACGCCGCGCCTATACCAGTTCGGCCTACCTNCGNGCCGGCGCCGCGCTGCTGTCNACGCAGGACGAGATCACGCCCGAACTGTTNCGCCGCTTCGTTTCCGAATTGCGGCTGGATGCCAATTACCGCGGGGCAGAGGGGATCGGCTGGGCCCCGGTCGTCACTGCGGCCGAACTGCCTGAATTCGAAGCCCGGCTGAGCCGCAGCCGCGTGGAAGAACAGCGGGTGTCGCCGAGCCTGGCCGAACAGCCGCGCGACATGCTCACTCCGATTCTCTACCTGCAGCCGGATACAGTGCGCAATCGCCGCGCACTCGGCTACGACATGTATTCGGAACCCATCCGCCGGGCCGCGATGGATCTGGCGGGGGCGAACGATCGGCCCACTGCCAGCGGGCCGATCGTCTTGCAGCAGGAAGGCGACAGCGAGGCTGCGGGCTTCCTCATATATATGCCGGTGTTCGAAGGGCTGAGCAGCACGCGCGAGCTCAAGGGCTTCATCTACAGTCCGTTCAATGCCTCGCAATTCCTCAGCTCGGCCAGCGAACTGGTCAGTTACGAGGCGGTCGGGGCGCGCTTGCTCGATACGGATGCCACGGCGGAGGTCGCGATCGCGCATAGCAACAGCTGGATCGAGGGGCGCCCCACGATCACCCGCGAACTCAGCCTCGCCAACCGGTCGATGCTGCTCGAAGTGCAGTCCGCGCGCGAGGAAGGGTTGTCGGCCATGTCGATGATCACGCTGCTGTTCGGGCTGGCGGTCGCCAGCCTGCTGATGCTCGTGGCCCGNCTGCTGACCCAGCAGACGCTCGAGGATCGCCGCGCGATCAGCTGGTTCGAGGAACAGAACTCGATCCGCAACTCGCTGACGCGNGAGCTCAACCACCGGGTCAAGAACACGCTCGCCAATGTCCTTTCGATCGTATCGCTGACGCGGCGCCGGTCGCAGGACCTCGACGAATTCGCCGAAGGTCTCGACGGCCGCATCCGCGCGCTGTCGGCCACGCACGACCTGCTGACCCAGTCCGAATGGGGCACCACGCCGATCCGTTCGGTGGTCGAGGTCGAGCTCGCACCCTATGCGCGCGACCAGGACCATTCGCTCGATCTGGTGGGGCCGCACACCGAGCTGGCGCCCAATGATGCGCTGTCGCTGGGGCTCGCGATCCACGAACTGGCGACCAATGCGGCCAAGTTCGGTTCGCTCAGCGTCCCCGGGGGCGAGGTCGCGGTGCATTGGAGCCAGGTCAACGACACGCTGGCGAAAATCGAATGGATCGAAAGCAACGGGCCGCCGGTGGACAAGCCGCGCCGCCGCGGTTTCGGCACCGATCTGATCGAGAAGATCGTCGCGCATGAACTGCGCCACCCGGTCGAGCTCGATTTCTGCCCCGAAGGGGTGCGGTGCACGCTGCTGGTACCGGTGCGCGAACCGAGCGAGTTCGAACTGCGCCGCAAGGGNCCCGCGGCGGTCGGGCGCTAACAGCACGGGTTTCGCGGCCGCAAGTCTCCGCGCCGACCTCTCGCAACCACATCAATTGATCNGAGAAAAACGCGGCCCGATCGCGCCGCGTCTGTGCCGACCGTATCGGCACGGTGCAGCCTTCGCGCTGCAGGCAAAGAAAAACCCGGGCCGCAGGGACCCGGGCTTTCAAAAACCGATTGCCGGCGGGGGTTAGCCCAGTGGGCGGCTCGAGCCGAAGAACAGCGCCTGGCTGATCGCGGCACGAACGGTCTGTTCCTGGAACGGCTTGGTCACGAGATAGGTCGGCTCGGGACGGTCGCCGGTCAGCAGGCGTTCGGGATAGGCNGTGATGAAGATCACCGGAACGCTGCTGATCGCAAGGATATCGTCGACAGCATCGAGGCCCGAGGATCCGTCCGCCAGCTGGATATCCGCCAGCACCAGGCCGGGCGTCTTCTGCGCGACGACTTCCTGTGCCTGCGTGCGCGTGGCAGCAGTGCCGCAGACTTCATGGCCGAGCGAGGTCACGAGGTCTTCGAGCTGCATCGAGATGAGCGGTTCGTCCTCGATGATCAGCACGCTGGTCGACGACTCGCGGTCGATTTCCGAAACCGCTTCCTGGGCCAGCCGCTCGATATCCTCGGCCGACATGTCCATGATTTCGCCCGCCTGGTCGGACGAGAAGTCCTCCAGCGTGGTCAGCAGCAGCGCTTGCCGGTTCAGCGGGGTTACCGATTTCAGCCGGTCCTGCGCCGCATTCTCATGCGTGTTGTCGCCGACGGCTTCGGGCACTTCCATATAAGCGCTCGACCAGACCTTGTTGAACGCCCGGTACAGCGGGACGCGGCCGCCTTCGAGCGATTCCTTGAGTTCGCTGTCGGCCAGTGCGGCTTCCAGCGTGGCACGTACGAATGCGTCTCCCGTGGCCTGCGAACCGGTCAGTGCGCGCGCATAGCGGCGCAGGTACGGCAGGTTACGAGCAATTTGATCACCAAGCGACATTTAGACCCCTTCCTTAAGGTGCGCGCTTCTAACGTCCCGATGGGGGTTAGGTTCCTTGGGCCGATGCCGCAACCCGCAGGTTTGACATCCATGCCGTTTCAGGCCCATTCCGGGTGCTGGGGATTGCCTGTCGAGGACTGCTGCGTTGCAAGAAATTGCCGATCCGATTGCCTGTGTCGACTGTCCGCTCCAGTCCTGTCCGGGACTGCGCCCGCTCGAGCCGAACCAATTGTCCTACATGCAGCGGTTCAAGGACGGCGAAATCGCGCTGCAGCGCGGCGATGTCCTGATCGAGGAAGGCGCGTCGCATCGCCGCCTGTTTACCTTGCTCGACGGCGTGCTCATTCGCTCGCGTGCGCTCGAGGATGGGCGCCGGCAGATTCTCAATTTCATGTTCCCCGGCGATCTGGTCGGCTTGCAAAGCGCCTTCGACGAACCGGCGACCCATACGATCGAGGCGCTGATCGACGCGCGCCTGTGCCGTTTCCGTCGCGCCGATTTCGCCGATCTCATCGCGCAGCACCCGGCGCTGGGCTACGACATCACCTGGCTGGCGGCTAAGGAAGAAACCGCGCTCGAAGGCCATATCGTTTCGCTGGGACAACGCAGTGCGCGCGAACGGGTGACCTATCTCGCGGTCTGGCTGCTCGACCGGGCGCAAGCGACCTGTCTCGCCGATCATCACAATACGCTCGCGCTGCCGATCACGCAGGCGCAGATCGCGGACATGCTCGGGCTGTCGCTGGTGCATACCAACCGCACGCTGCGCCAGCTCGCGCGCGAAGGGCTGGTGGACTGGCAGTCGCGACGGATCCACGTGCCCGATCTCGACCACGCCGCCGACTATGCGCAGTTCGAGCGCAANCAGGGCGGTGGACGGCCATACATCTGATTGTTTTTGCTTCGGAATGTCATTTTAGGCAAAAAATTTCACCCCGCTTGGGAACCCAGTTTCTGGCGGCGCGTATTCCTTATGTCACCGCCGAGACCCCCCCTCCCGTCCAAAGCGGCTGGTGATACGATCCCGAAAGGCCTCCGTTGCACGGCAACGGAGGCCTTTTTTCTGTCCGGCGTAGTTTCGGCAGGGTTTGTGATCCGGAACGCGCGCCTTGATCCGGCGCGTGCGGCCGCGTCTATCGCAGCGCGCCGCGCAGCCGCGAGATGATCCCGCGCGGCTTCGACTGGCGCAGCACGGCAATCAGTTCCTGCGCGTCGTAAGGCTTCTCGAGCGTGCAGCCCAGCGCGGCGATGTCCGCCGGAATGTCCTGCGGGGCGCCGGTCGAAAAGATGATCTGGGGGCTGTCGGCGCCCAGCGTGCGCACCAGTTCGGCAATCGCCCAGCCGTCGTCGCGATCGGCGAGGTGGACGTCGAGCACGATCGCTTCGGGACGCCCGTCGCGCAGGTGCTGCATGGCTTCTTCTGTCGACGCGCACAGCGCCACCCGGGCCACGCCTGCATCGAGCAGCGCCTGCTCGATCGTCATGCCGAGCACGGCGTCATCCTCGACGACCAGCACGTGGCCGGGCAGTTTAGCGGGGGCGGCCGTCTCGGGGTGCTGCGTCATCGTCTCTCGCATGGCTGGCGACACGGGCGCCGCTTTCGCCTGTCCAACGGGAGGCGGCCGGGCGCAGTTCCCGGCCCGCGTGCATTGCCGCCGGGCCGTGGCGCAATTGCGACAATCCCGCGGTCAGGAGGCAAGCGAGCGTTCGTAGATCGCATATTCGCGGTTGACCGTGCTGCCAATCGCATCGGCAATTGCCTTCATCCCCTGGTTGTCGTCGAGGATCCAGCCGATCTCCGCGCGCTTGGTCTGGTATTCGGCGATCGCCACCTCGCGGATCTGGCTGATCATCATGAAGGCCAGCTGGCTGGCGAGCCGCGAATTGTGCAGTTCGCGGCGCACCCCCATCAGCGGAACGCGCATGCCCGCACCGCTCGGCTTGCGCATCCAGCGCAGCAGGCGGAGCCAGCCCAGCGGCCACAGCCTGCCGTTCACCTTGCGCAGCACATCGTTGATGTCAGGCAGGGTCAGCATGAAGGCCACCGGCTTGCCGTCGACCTCGGCGATCAAATTGATCTGCGGATGGATGATCGGCTTCAGCTTCTTGCCGGCATAGGCGATCTCGGCATTGGTGAAGGGGATGAAGCCCCAATTGTTCGACCATGCATCGTTGAGGATGGCGAGGATGGTCTCGACCTCCTCGTCCCACCGCGACAGGTCGACCGGGCGCAGGCTGATCCGCTCGTTGCGCTGGCCCGACTGGACGATCCGGCGAATCAGCGGCGGGAACCCCACCGTCACGTCGAGATCGTAGGTCAGCAGCGTCTTGGCGCGCGCATAGCCCGCGCTTTCGATCCAGTGCTGGTAGATTTCGGGATGGTGCCCCATCATGATCATCGGCGCGTGATCCTGTCCGCTTACCAGCAGGCCCGGCTCTTCCCAGATCGACATCGAAATCGGCCCGATCGCGCGGTCCATGCCCTGGCCGCGCAGCCAGTCCTCCGCCGCGCGCAGCAGCGCATGCGCCACCGTTTCATCGGCGGCGTCGAAATAGCCGAACATGCCGGCACCCGGGCCGAAGCCCTGCTGGCGCGGCAATTCCAGCGCGAGGCGGTCGATATGCGCCGAGATCCGGCCGACCACCGCGTCGCCGCGCCGGGCCACGAACAGCTGGTGTGCGGCATGGCCGAAAAAGGGGTTCTTGGCAGGATCGACCAGTTCGAGCTGTTCGCCCCGCAATTGCGGCACCGCATGCGGCTCGCGCGATGCGAAGCGGCGGCCCGTATCGACGAAAAGGGCACGGCCCCGCTTGCCTTCGACCGGATCGATCACCACTTCACCATTCATTCGCGCACACCTCGTTCAGCTTGGATTAGCCCTGTGTGCGCTAGCTGATCTTTGTCAAGGAACCGCACCGCGCCGATCACTATGATCGCAACCCATCGCTGTAATGCGGGTGCGTTTTCGGCTAAGGGCCGCTCCAGGATACCAGACCATGAATGTTCAACAGACACAGATTTCGGCTGCCGATACCCTTTCGCGTCGCGAGGCGGGAAGCGGCTGGCATGCGCAAATCCCCGACGACAAGGCCATGCTGCGCGCCGCGCGCGACCTGACCAAGGATATCTCCGCCCACCGCGCGGACATCTACTGGGCCGACATGATCGCTTCGGCGCTGGTCGGCTATGGCGCGCTGGCGGGCGCGATCCTGACCGGCAGCCTGCCGCTGGCAATCGCGCTGGGCGTGGTTTCGGTGCTCGCGCTCTACCGCGCGCTGCTGTTCATCCACGAGATCTCGCATTTCCGTAACGGGGCGCTGCCGGGCTTCCGCACCGCGTGGAACGCACTGGTCGGCGTGCCGATGCTCACCCCGTCGTTCATGTATGAAGGCGTGCACACGCTGCATCACAAGCGCACGCAATACGGCACGATCGAGGATCCCGAATACCTTCCGCTGGCGCTGATGAAGCCGTGGAGCCTGCCCGCATTCGTGCTGATCGCGCTGCTCGCACCGGTCGCGCTGCTGCTGCGCTTCGCCGTGCTGGTCCCGCTGGGCGCGATTGTCCCGCCGGTTCGCCGGCTGACCTGGCAGCGGCTGAGCGCGCTGGCGATCAATCCCGATTTCCGTCGCCGCAATCCCGAAGGCGACCTGCGCCGCCGGGTGCTGCTGCAGGAAGCGGGCGGCATGCTGTGGAGCTGGNCGCTGATCGGCAGCGTCTTCGCGTTNGGCTGGAAGCCGCTGCTNGTCGCGCTCGCGGTTGCCTCGGTGGTCGCGCTGCTCAACCAGCTGCGCACTCTGGTGGCGCATCTGTGGGAGAACGAGGGCGAGGCCATGACCGTCACCGCGCAGTTCCTCGACAGCGTCAACGTGCCGCCCCCGGGCCGGATCGCCGAACTGTGGGCGCCCGTCGGCCTGCGCTATCANGCGCTGCATCACCTGATGCCGTCGATGCCCTATCACTCGCTGCCCGAAGCGCACCGCCGGCTGGTGGCCGAGCTGGCAACCGATTCCAGCTACCACGGCGCCAACCATGCCGGGATGGGCGTGCTGGTATCGCGCATCGCACGCAACACGATGCGCCCTCGCGGCTGAGGCATTCGCGCTTGTGCCGCTGGTCCTGCGGGGCCGGCGGCGCATCGCCGCAGCCGCCGCTCAGTCGATAAACCTGATCATCGCGATACGGCGCTCCGCGGGCAGGCCCGCAGCGATCTCGGCGTCGAGCTCGCTTGCCAGCCGCGGGTGCGCGGCCAGGTCCTCGACCTCGACGAAGCCGATCCGCGCATAAAAGGGAGCATTCCACGCGACATCGCGGAAAGTGGTCAGCGTGGCTGCCCGAAATCCGCCATTGCCCGCATCGATCAGGCAGGCGCGCAGCAGTACCGCGCCGATCCCTTGTCCCTGCCAGCGGGGCAGCACGTCCATCTCCTGAATATGCACTTCGCGCCCGCACGGCCTTGCCGCAAGGAAGCCGACGATGTCGCCCTGCGCCTCGGCGACGAGGCAGTGCCCGCGGGCGATCAGGCGGCGATGCTCATCCGCAGGGATCACGCGCGCCGAGTCGATTGCGGCGCTGTCGGGGTCGTCGGCGAAAGCCGTGGCCGCCTCGCGTTCGATACCGGGGAGCGCCTCGGCATCTTCGGGGCGCGCCAGCCGGATCGAGAACGCGCTCATTCCTCGGTGCGGATCAGCACCGTCTCGCCGATCAGCAGGAACAGGAAGAACGGTGCCCAGGCGGCAAGGAAGGGCGGGTATCCGCCGAAGCTGCCCATTGCGAGCGCGGCATTGTCGACCACGAAATAGGCGAAGCCCAGCGCCATGCCGATCACCGCGCGGACGAACAATTGCCCCGACCGGGCCAGGCCGAACGCCGCCACCGCGCCAAGCAGCGGCATCAGGAAAGCGGACAGCGGGCCCGATATCTTGTGCCACCATTTCGCGCGCAATTCGGCCGTCGGCCTCCCCGCGCGTTCGAATTCCGCAATCGAGCGGGTCAGTGTCCAGAAGGGTTCGGCATCGGGGTCGATCTTGGCAAGATCGATCTGATCGGGGGTCAGCGCTTCGCCCACCACCAGCGTATCGGGGGTGTCGGTCACCGCGTTCTGCACTCTGAAGCGCGTGACGCCCGACAGCTGCCAGCCCGGCGCGGCATAGCGCGCTTCCTCGGCCTCGACCTGCTCGGTGATCATGCCGTCGGCATTGCGTTCGTACCAGGTGACCTGGCGCATCACGATGCCCTCGCCCGACCCGGCGAGATAGCCGGCCGTCAGGATGTTGCCGTTGTCGTTGAGGTAGATATTGGTGCGCACGCGCTCCTCTTCGGGGATCGGCCCGTATTCGACCGCTTCCCACGCCTTGAGCGTCTCGGTCGCGCGGGTGACCACGCGCTCGTTGAAGGCGAAGGTGGCCACCGACACCAGCCCCGCGGTCAGCAGCAGCGGGGCCAGCACCTGATGCGCCGACAGCCCCGCCGCCTTCATGGCGATGACCTCGCTGTTCTGGTTGAGCGTGACCAGCGTGATCAGCGTGGCGAGCAGCACCGAATAGGGCAGGAAACGCGATACCAGCTGCGGGATGCGCAGCCCCGCATAGGTGAGCAGTTCGCCCTGGCCATTGCCTTCCACCGCCAGGATCTCGCCGCTGCTCGACAGCAGGTCGAGCATCATCAGAACCAGCACGAGGACGAACAGCATCGCCGCGATCCGCGCGACGAACATCTTCGCGAGGTACAGCGTCAGCGTGCGCGAGGGGAAGAAATCGAGCTGCATGGGTTCCCGCTATTCGGCTGCTGCCAGGTCGATCTTGAGCCGCCGGCGGCGGAATACGCGGCCGACGCGCTTGGCCAGCTTGTCGAACCAGATTTCGAGCGCACCGATCGCCTGCCCGCCGGGGACGTAGGCGACCCGCCAGTACATCCACACGATCAGCGCGGCGAACAGGAAGAACGGCCCCCACAGCGCCAGGATCGGATCGACGCGGCCCAGCGCGGCGACGTCTTCGCCATACTGGTTCACCTTGTGATAGGCGACCACCATCACGATCGACAGGAACACGCCCAGCGCGCTGCTCGAACGTTTGGGCGGCACGCCGAGCGCCACGGCCAGCAGCGGCATCAGTGCCATCATCACCACTTCGACCAGCCGGAAGTTGAAGCTTGCCTGGCTGGCGTCGCGCTGGGCTTCGGGGCGTTCGTCGCTCCACCCGATGCGCAGCAGTTCGGGCAGGATGTATTCGCGTTCGGCATCGCCGCGCGCGCGAAATTCCTCCACCGCGGGCAGGTCGATCGGCAGGTCGTGGCGCGTGAAGGTCAGCACACGCGGCGTCTGGCTGCCGGTGTCCTGCACGATCGTGCCATCGGACAGCCGCAGGATGATCGTATCGGGGCTGTCGGTGGTGGCGAGGAAGGCGCCTTCCTTGGCGGAGATCGACAGCACCTGGCCGCGGTCGTTCGCGACGCGGGCGAAAATCCCCTTCAGGCGGCGGCCGTCGTCCTCGCTTTCCTCGATCCGCAGCGCCATGCGATCGGCCAGCGTGGTAAATTCGCCCACCTTGATCGAGGCGCCGAGCGCACCAGAGCGCAGCTCATATTCCATCTGCTCGTAATAATAGCGGCTGACCGGCTGGATGAAGAACACCAGCGCGACATTGACCATCATCAGCACGGCGGTGATGGCGAACGGGACGCGCAGCAGGCGGCCATAGCCGAGCCCAACCGCGTGGAAGACATCGAGTTCGCTGGTCGTCGCCAGCTTGCGGAAGGCAAGCAGGATGCCCAGCAGCAGGCCCAGCGGAATGGCGAGGCTGGCATATTCGGGCACCAGCGCGATCAGCATCTTGAACACGACGCCCACCGGGCCGCCTTCGACCGCGACGAAATCGAACAGCCGCAGCATCTTGTCGAGCACGAGCAGCGACGCGGCGATGGCAAACACCGCCAGCATCGGCACGGTCACGAGCCGGAAGATGTATCGATCGATGCTGGGCAGGAATTTGAGCAAGGGGCCGCCGGTCAATTGTCTCCGAGCCAGCCCCTAGCGCGCTTTTGCGTGCAGGTCATGCCCCTTGTGCGGACGGGCCGCGCGGCGTCGCCGGTTCAGGCCTTCTCCAGCGTGCATTGCAGCGGGTGCTGGTTCTGCCGGGCGAAGTCCATCACTTGGTGGACCTTGGTTTCGGCAACCTCGTAGGGGAAGATCCCGCAGACCCCGACACCCTTCTGGTGGACGTGGAGCATCACGCGAGTGGCTTCCTCCATGTCCATCTTGAAGAAGCGTTTCAGGACGATGACCACGAATTCCATCGGCGTGTAATCGTCATTGAGCAGCAACACCTTGTACTGGCTGGGCTTCTTGGGCTTGGCGCGGGTCTTGGTGGCAATGCCGACCTGACCGTCGCCCTCGCGCGAATCGTCGTCCTCGCCGGCAGCGCGGATGGGGGTAAGGGGGGGAATCTCGGCCATTGCTGAACCCATTATCGTAACGCTTGGGCAAATCGCAAGGCACGAGCGGTGAGCCTGTGCCTGTGCGCGCCCGCTGAGCCGCACGGATGCAGCCTGTGCGGCAGACGGAAAAAAGGGCCGGATGGCAAAACCATCCGGCCCACGGTGTCCAATTCGCCGGGCGAGGGAGAGAGGAGAGAGTGCCCGGTGGAATTGAAGCTGGAAATTCGGCCTCAGGCGGCCTTGCCAACCTTTTCGGCGGCCAGGCTCATGCGGTTCGACATCGGCGCGAACGCCTCGTTGACCAGCTTGAGCATGGCTTCGGTGTTCTTCGACGCAGTCGAGACCATGGCATCGAAATTGCGGCGGGCGATTTCGCCCTGCAGTTCGAAGAGCTCGGACGGCGACTTGATCGCGGTGAACTTCTTCATGTCTTCCTGGACGGTCTCGGCAGCCGACTTGGCTTCTTCCGCATAGCTGCGGCCCATGTCCTGCATCCCCGAAGCGAGGATCTTGCCCGATTCGACCACGGCCTCGAGATTGCCCTTCTGGAATTCGGCGGCTTCCTTGGTCATTGCAGTGCCCTTTTCGTAGGCGGCCTTGACGCGGGTCTGCATGTCGGCAGCCATGTTCTGCGCCTTGGCGGTGTAATCGGTGGTGTTAGCGGTCTTGGCAGTAGCCATGATGGTGTCCTTCAACTGGGAGATCGGGGCGGTCTTGGCGAGCGCCGCAGCCGGCGCCGCGGGAGTGGCCTGCTTCGCCGCCGGCGCTGCTTTGCGCCGGGCGGTCTTGGGTGCGGCCTTTTTCGTCGCGGCTTTCTTCGGCTTTTTCGCAACGCTGGCGGGGCCGGCATCGGCTTCCACGGCCTTGGCGATGGCCGCGGTGCTTACTGCATCGCTTGCCGGCGCAGCCGCAGGCTCGGTCGAAACCGTGGCAGTCGCCTTGGCGCTCTTGTCTTGGCTGTCACCCATCGGGAACCTCGCTATGTTGCAGTGCACAAAATAAGCACTGCAGTCGCGAAGTCAAGGATATTTTGTGCACTGCACAATAAGCCGCGGCCGCGGCGTGCGGGGCCGGTTATCGCGCCGCGACGTAGCGTCCCGGCGCATCCTCGATCACTCGGTCACCGCGGCCGCCGGGCTTGCGTTTGCCTTTCGCGGCCACCGTGGCGGNATCCTGTTCGCGCAGCCATTCGATCCAGTCGGGCCACCAGCTGCCGGGATGCTCCTGCGCACCGTCGCGGAATTCGGCCAGGGTGCGCGGCGATCCCGTATTGGTCCAGTACTGGTACTTGCCCGAGCCCGGGGGATTGACCACGCCCGCGATATGGCCCGATCCCGCCAGCACGAATTTCAGCGGGCCGGCNAAATGGTCGGTAATCCGCCAGACNCTNTCGGCGGGCGCGATGTGGTCTTCCTTGCCCGCCTGGACGTAGGTCGGGGTCTCGACCAGGCCGAGATCGATCGGCGTGCCGTCGGCGCTCAGCGCATCGGGTTCGACCAGCCGGTTGTCGCGGTAGAAATCGCGCAGATANTGTTCATGCCACTTGGCGGGCAGGTTGGTGACGTCGCCATTCCAGTGAAGCAGGTCGAAGGCCGGGTAATCCTCGCCCAGCAGGTANTTGTTGACCACGTAGTTCCAGATCAGGTCGGTGCCGCGCAGCAGGTTGAAGGTCGCCGCCATGTANCGCCCGTCGAGATAGCCTTCGGGGGTCAGGCCCCTGATCGCCGCCAGCTGCTGGTCGTCGACGAAGTTGCGCAGNTCGCCCGCCTTCTCGAAATCGACCTGCGCGGTGAAGAAGGTCGCGCTCCTGACCTTGTCCTGCTCGCCGCGGCGGTGCAGCACCGCCAGCGTCCCCGCCAGCGTCGTGCCGGCCACGCAATAGCCGATCGCGTGGACCGCCGGCACGTCCAGCCGCGCACGGATATGGTCGATCGCGTCGATNTGCGCGCGCACGTAATCGTCCCACACCACGTCTTTCATGCTGGCATCGGCCGATTTCCAGCTGACCATGAACACGGTGACNCCCTGTTCGACCGCCCAGCGCACGAAGCTTTTCCGGGCGTTGAGGTCGAGGATGTAGAACCGGTTTATCCATGGCGGGAAGATGACCAGCGGCGTCGCCAGCACCGTGTCGGTCGTCGGCGTGTACTGGATCAGCTGGTAGAGCGGGGTCTCGTGCACCACTTTGCCCGGCGTCACTGCGATGTTCTCCCCCAGCGTGAAAGCGCTCGCGTCGGTATGCGACAATTGCCCGCGCCTCAGATCCGCGAGCAGGTGTTCCATCCCCGTGACGAGGTTTTCGCCCTGCGTTTCCAGCGTGCGTTCCATCACCACCGGGTTGAGCAGCGGGAAATTGGCCGGGCTGGCCGCATCGGTCATCGTCCGCGTGGTGAACCGCAATTGTTCGCGCTTGTCGTCGGACAGCCCGTCGATTCGGTCGACCATTTCGACCACGCGCTCGGCCAGGAACAGATAGGTCTGGTGGATCAGCGCATAGGCGGGGTGCGCGCGCCAGCGCGGGTCGGCGAAACGGCGGTCGCGGCGCGGCATGTCGGCGGCGTCCCGGGCCTNTTCCTGCCCGCCGGCGCCCAGTCCGTATTGCGCCAGCACCTGCTGCCACACCTCCATCCCTTCCTGCCACAGCGCCTGCTGCTGCGCGGGATCGGCCAGCGGCATCTGGCGGTACCAGTCCTGCGCCAGCCCCATCCACCGCGCCGGGTCCATCCANGGCACCAGCGCCTGCGGATCGGCCAGTTGCTCGGCCTGNTATTCCAGCCACATCGTCTGCAGCTTCGTCCCGACCTCGGCCCAGTGGCGCATGTCCTCCGCCGACAGCGGGTTGCCCCCCGCCGCCTCGGCCATCGGCGCGAACAGCGCGCGGGCGAATTTCGCCGGCGCTTCGAAAAGGTTGGTGAAGGGGTCGGGGCCGTCGTCGGTCATCATCGCTCCTGCCTGGTGCCAAGCGCCTGTTGGGGTCGCAATAGGATATTCCGCCTCCGCATGCACGCGCGCCGATTGCACCGGGGAGGTGAATAGGTAATCAGTGTGACTCGCCTACAGCCCGAAAGAGCCATGATGTCCGACGAATTCTACCGTATCAAGCGCCTGCCGCCCTATGTCATCGCCGAGGTCAACGCGATGCGGCACGAGGCGCGGCGCGCGGGGCGCGACATCATCGATCTCGGCATGGGCAATCCGGACCACCCNCCGCCGCAGCACGTGATCGACAAATTGTGCGAGGTCGCGGCCAAGCCGGGCGCGCATGGCTATTCGCAGTCCAAGGGCATTCCCGGGCTGCGCAAGGCGCAGGCGAACTATTACGGCCGCCGCTTCAACGTCGATCTCGATCCCGATCGCGAAGTGGTGGTGACGATGGGCTCGAAGGAAGGCCTGTCGTCGATGGCCACCGCGATTACCGCGCCGGGCGACGTGATCCTTGCGCCGAGCCCGTCCTATCCGATCCACACCTTCGGCTTCATCATCGCCGGGGCGACCATCCGCAGCGTGCCGACCACGCCCGACGAGCGCTATTGGCGCGCGCTCGAGAACGCGATGGACTACACCGTACCGCGGCCGACCGTGCTGGTGGTCAACTATCCCAGCAACCCGACTGCCGAAACGGTCGACCTCGCGTTCTACGAACGGTTGGTCGCCTGGGCGAAGGAGAACCGGGTCTGGGTGCTGTCCGACCTCGCCTATTCGGAACTCTATTACGACGGCAAGCCGACCCGCTCGATCCTCGAGGTCCCGGGGGCGAAGGATGTCGCGGTGGAATTCACCTCAATGTCGAAAACCTATTCGATGGCCGGCTGGCGGATGGGCTTCGCGGTCGGCAACCCCACGCTGATCTCCGCGCTGACGCGGGTGAAGTCCTATCTCGACTACGGCGCCTTCACCCCGATCCAGGCGGCCGCCTGCGCCGCGCTCAACGGGCCGCAGGACGTGGTCGAGGAAAACCGCGCACGCTACCAGAGCCGCCGCGACGTGATGGTCGAAAGCTTCGCCCGGGCCGGGTGGGATATCCCCACGCCGCCCGCCAGCATGTTCGCCTGGGCCAAGCTGCCGCCCGGTTTCGAGGAGATGGGCAGCCTCGAATTCTCCAAGCAATTGCTCGAACATGCCGATGTCGCGGTCGCGGCCGGGGTCGGCTATGGCGAGGAGGGCGAAGGCCATGTCCGCATCGCCATGGTCGAGAACGAGCAGCGCATTCGCCAGGCAGCGCGCAATGTGAAGCGCTTCCTCGCCGACCACGCGGGTCGCTGATGCGGCTGTTGCATCCGGATCGGTAGCATTTCCGCGTCCGGGCGGTTCTCAAACCTCGGTTTTTACTTAGTCTCCGGCCCGCATCGGAAAACCGAGGGGTCGCTTGATGAGGGGCGCGACATTCGCATGGCTGTCGACCAGCCCGGCTGTCCCGGTCCGATGGGATCTGGGCCATGCCGGCTGGTCGATGGAACACGCACCGGATGCCGCCAGCGCGTCCGCGGCGCTGCCGGGCGTGCTCGACTGGCGCGCCGCCAGCCGGCTGCGTGACTGGCATGAGCTTGCGGGACGCAACCGGATCGTCGCGGTGGGGGTCGATAGCCCGCGGGAACGCGCGCGCTTGCTCGATGCCGGGCTGGGCGATGCGCTCTCCAGCCACGTCGCCTTCGTCGAGCTCGGCGTGCGGCTGGCGCGGCTGCGCCACGGCGAAAGTTCGCTCCCGCGGTCGCTGCGGGCGGGGCCGGTGACGCTCGACCTGTTCCACCGCGACGGGCGGCTCGATGGCCGCTGGCTGGGGCTGCATCCACGCGAATTCGGCCTGCTCTGGCGGCTCGCCGAAGCGCGCGGCATGCCGATCACCCGCCGCCAGCTGCTGCGCGATGTGTGGCGGATCGAGCATCCGCCCGAAACCAACTCGCTCGCCGTGCATGTCTCGCGGCTCCGGGCTAAGCTGGCGGTTTCCGCCTGCAGCTGGCTGGTGGAAACGCATCCGCAAGGCGGCTACCGGCTGGCGGCCCGGCCCGCGGCCATTCCCTGCGAGGCGCAATGCGCCTGACCGTCCGTGCCGCTGCCGGCACGCGGCAACTGGACATGGCCCGCCCGATGGGTACCAAGGGGCGCACANTTGCGGAGAGAGGTTTCAGCATGCAGTTCAACGATCGCGTTTCCATCGACCTGGCCGATAATGGCGTGGCGCAGGTCCGCTTCACTCGCGGCGACAAGATGAACGCGCTCGATCCCGCTCAATTCGACGCGGTGATCGCCGCGGGCGAGGCGCTGCGCACGATGAAGGGGCTGCGCGTCGCCGTGCTGTCGGGCGAGGGGCGCGCCTTTTGCGCCGGGCTCGACACTGCCAGCTTCGGCGGCGACGGCGGCGGATCGTCCAAGCTTGCCGAACGCGGCTATGGCAATGCCAACCGCGCACAGGAAGCCGCGATGACCTGGCGCAAATGCCCCGTGCCGGTGATTGCCGCAGTGCACGGCGTGTGCTTCGGCGGCGGGCTGCAGATCGCCAGCGGCGCCGATATCCGCGTGGTGCACCCGCAGACGCGCATGGCGGTGATGGAAATGAAATGGGGCCTCGTGCCCGACATGGGTGGTTATGCCCTGTGGCGCGGGCTGGTGCGCGACGACGTGCTGCGCGAACTGACCTACACCAACCGCGAATTCATCGGCGAGGAAGCGCTCCAGCTCGGCCTCGCCACCATGCTCGACGACGATCCGCACGCCCGCGCCACCGCGCTGGCCGAAACCATCGCCAACAAGAACCCCGAAGCGATCCGCGGCGCCAAGCGCCTGTTCCGCGTGATGCATGAAGAGGGCGAGGATGCGATCCTGCTGGCCGAGAGCGAGGAACAGGACGCCATCATGCGCCAGCCCAACCAGATCGAGGCGGTCATGGCCGAAATGCACAAACGCGCGCCGGTGTTCAAGGACGTGTGAGGGGGGGGCTTATCCTCACGGGCCGGCTGCGCGCGTTAACATAGCTATGACGATCTGCGCCTAAGCACGCTGGTATGCAGCAATTCGGCCAAATCACTCGCCGCATGTCCGGATGGGTCATGCTCTGCCTTGCACTGNCAGTCGCGGGGTGTTCGCTCACCGATCAGACGCCAGTCTATCGCTATCGGCTGACCGTGGAGGTCGATACGCCCGATGGGGTGAAGACCGGATCGAGCGTGATCGAGGTGGATACCGAGGTAGCGGGCGGATATTCGATCCCGACACCCGGGCGGGTTACCAATCGCGTACGCGGCGAAGCGGTGACGGTCGATCTTGGCGAGGGGCGGGTGTTGTTCGCACTGCTGCGTTCGGAGGCCGACATCGATTGGGCGGGACGGGTAATGTACCGCCTTTCTCCGCAATACGCCGGCGAAAATGCTCTTCGGGACGGGTATCGGAACATGCTGCGGCACCGGCCGGAAAGGACCGTGCCGCGACATTTTTCGCGTGCCGACCAGGTGAATAAACGCTCGGCCTATCCGATGCTGGTCACTTTCGGCGACCTCGACGATCCTGCCAGCGTCGAACGAGTCGACCCCGACGATCTGGCCGCGACATTCGGAGAAGGGGTCCGCCTCAAGCGCATCACTGTGCAGATCACCGACGATCCGGTTACTAGCGGGATTGAGCAACGGCTGGGATGGTTGGGCAACATCAGGGAAATGAATCTCTCCAATGAGGACTTCCCAGAAGATTTTCCCGTTGGTGATTTTAGTGGGCTCTTCCAAAAGGATACAATGAGGTGAAATGGAATGTTTTATCTCGTTGGTCGCCTTTGATAGCTGCAATCGCGGTTTTGGATTAGATACCGACAAGTTGGCTAATCGGCTCGGCTAACATCCCAGCGCTCGCCACCATATCCTACCGCCGCACCCACCAATCACCCCGCCCGCGGGATAGCGCAGGCCGAAGCGTAGCCCAGGCCGCGCGTGATCGCGGGGAACAGCCTGCCGCCGGCTGCGGCGAGCGTCATTTCGGTAGGGACGGGGCGCGAATGCTGCGCTTCGATTGCCTCGCCCAATTCGACCGCGCGGAGAAAATCGCTTTCGTCCGCGGTTATCTCGCCCGAGGCTAGGCCGCTTCGGTCGCGGGCTGCGACGCGGCGAGGAATTGCCGTACGAGGTGTTTGAGATGCGTCGGGAAGTGGTCGAGCCCGGGGGTCTCGCCGATCGGCGCCCCGATTCTCGTGTCCGGCTTGAGCCGTTTCATGCGCCAGTTGGGAAATGCGCGCTGCGCGATTTCGGTCTGGCTCAGGATCTCGATCTGCGAATGGCGCGTGTCTTCGCCAAGCCGCGAAAGCAGCGCATCGATTGCGCTTCGGGATCCTTCCACGACCTGGAAGAAGCGGTTTTCCGCGAAGATCAGGAACCCGGTGAGATCGTCTCGGGAATTGTTTCGTGCCGAGGTTTCGATGATCTTGAACACATCGTCGGGAGCAAGGACGCTCGATGCCCTGCTCACATAGGCTATTTGCAACACCCGGTTCACTCCTGAATTTTCGCTATCCTAACCAGTCTGGCTTACCGAGCCGTTAAGAGATTGCGGGGCAGTGGGAGCGCCACGGCGCCGTTCTGTCACCGCTCCGCGCTTGGCCGCGGGCCTTCCCATCGCTGCAAATTCTCGGGTTTCGCCGGCATCCCCATTGCGCTGCCCGATTGCGCGTGTTCAACACCGCAGCCGGTTGATCCAGGGGCACGATCGGGCTTGCTCCACGTTAGAGGTCATGATGTTCGATCGCCTGTCTGTCCTGCCGCAATATCTCCTGCCCAAACGCGGGCTGACACGTCTTGCCGGGCGCGTTGCCCGGGCGCGTGGGGGGCGGGCGACGACCCGGCTGATCCACTGGTTCGTCGGAAAATACGGCGTCGACATGAGCGAGGCCGAAAACCCGGACATTGCCAGCTACGCCTCGTTCAACGATTTTTTCGGCCGCCCGCTGAAACCGGGCGCGCGGCCGCTGGCCGATGCCGATTTCATCTCGCCGGTGGACGGTGCCATCAGCCAGTTCGGCGCGATCGACGATCACCATATCCTGCAGGCCAAGGGGCATCGCTTCACCACGACCCAACTGGTCGGCGGGGACGCCGCGCTGGCGGGCCGGTTCCGCCACGGCAGTTTTGCGAACCTGTATCTCTCGCCGCGGGATTATCACCGGCTGCACATGCCGTGCGCGGGCCGCCTGCAACGCATGATCTATGTTCCCGGCGCGCTGTTTTCGGTCAATCCGGTGACCGCGCGCGGCGTGCCCGGACTGTTTGCCCGCAACGAACGCGTGGTCTGCGTGTTCGATTCCGAAACGCATGGGCCCTTCGTGATGGTGCTGGTCGGCGCGACGATTGTCGGCAGCATGGCCACCACATGGCACGGGGTGGTCAATCCGCAGCGCACCGGGGCGATTGCCGAGTGGGATTATTCGGACCAGCCGGTCATGCTCGAACAGGGCGAGGAAATGGGCCGCTTCCTTCTCGGATCGACGGTGATCATGCTGTTCGAGAAGCATGTCATCGAATTCAATGCGGACTGGCGCCCCGAAGGCCCGGTTCGGCTGGGAGAGGTGATGGGCACCAGGCCCGCCCGGTAATCCCGGTTCACGGCTACGCGCAGTCTCGGATCGGGAAACGCGCCGTGCGGTGCTCAGGCGGCGGCGGAAGCGTCGCCCTTCAGCCGCCGTGCCTGGAATGCGAAGCGCGCGGCCTTGCCGACATCCTCCTGGAACGATGAATTGACCAGTCCGCCGACGATCGAACCCACGAGGGGTACGACCATGCCCGCCCGGCTGCGGAAGCTGGTGAATGCGATCGCGCGCGAAATCCGCTCGACTGCCTGATCGACGATCGGCGCGATGTGTTCGTGATCGGCATGGACGAGTTCCCCGGCGGGGCCAAGCGCCGCTTCCAGCGCCGCAATGCGGTCCCGGCGTGCCTCGGGTTCGTCCACTGCGGCCAGTTCGAGGATCTGGAGGCGGAACAGCTTTTCTGCCGGGCCATCGCCCGTGTAGCCATAGGCGCGCCCGGTATCGCGGATGGCGCGCAGCGCAATGGCGATGGTGGCCGGGATGTCCGCGCTCATCGACAGCGCACCGCCCAGGCCAGCGGCGGCCCCGGTGGTCGCGCTGACGCTGCGCGCGGNGCGCGAGACCTTGCGTGCCGCCTGCCGCGCCGCCTCGAGATCGGCCGCATCGTGATCGAACTGGACGAGGCGCGGGGCGCCCGCCGCCCGGTCGAGCCCCTTCAGCACGGTTTCGACCAGGCCCTTCGGGACCACGCTGGCGATCGCTGCNCCGAACGGATGCGTCAGCCGCTCCAGTCCGCGCCCGAGGCGGGAAGGGGTGCTGTCGCGGAACCGGCGCTGCTCTTCGATGATATCCATGCCAACCGAATGGCTGCGGGGCGGACACGTTCCGGAACGGGGATGGTAATTCGGCAGCCGGCCGGTGGGTTCGCCGGTACGCCAGTTCCCCCGCGCTCGCTCCTTTAGCCCCGGATAGAGGCGACTGGCGCGCCGCTTTCCTACAGCGTTCGGCGATCGGCATGAGGGGCCCGCTCTTTGACCGCGTGAAATTCCTACCCTGCCGGGCGTGACCGGTGCAGTGCCTAATACTGCCGGAAGGTCACACATGCGCAGGCGTTGCCGGGGGCAAGCTGCTGGCTGCGCTGATCATTCCGGGAAGATCACGCTTTTCGCAGGCGCGTAAAGCGGTCCATGTTCAGCCGAACACCGCCACGCATTGCATGCCATCGAGCATCTGCTTGCCATCGGCGTTCCACAGCCGCAGCCGTTCGGAGGAGTAGCCATGCGCAGCGTGCTGGCTGGCGTTCTCGCTCATCCACCAGCCGTCGCGGGTCGCGGGCGCGGGCTCGAGCAGGTTGAACGACCAGTTGACCGAGCTGATCGGTCCCTGCCGTTTCATCGCGCGCATCGCGCCCGGGGGCAGGACGTCGCCCAGCAGGATGAGCTCGCTCACCGGGTCGAGCCCTTCGCGGTCGGTCAGCCGCGCCCAGCGGCGCACCACCGGGTCGCCCGGGCCCTGCTGCTCCTGCGCGCGGCGGATCTCGAAGTTGTTCTGGATGAAGGCGGGGCCCTTGCCGTGCATCGCGTTCTCGGCTTCCTCGGGCGGACCGGGCCAGTCGCCGACCGGTGCGGCATCGTGCATCGCATTCGCCTCGCGCTCGGTGCCGAACAGCCAGAAGGCGGTCAGCGTGCATTGCCCCTCGCACCAGATCTCGCTGCGCACCTGTGCGACATTGCGGCCCTGCCGGACGATCTCGCGGCGCAGCTCGACATCGGGTCCGGTAGGGGCGACGAAGGCGACCTGGGCGCCGCGCAGCGGCGGCAGGTCGGGGAATGCGCGGGTAACCGCGGTATAGGCGATCAGCGCGGAGGCGCCGCCGTAGAGCGTGCGGCCCTGCATCCAGTGGTCGAGCCCGGAAAAGCGCGTTTCGCCGCCTGCCGCGGTGATCGGATCGAGAAGGTTGGCAATGCTCATGCGCAGGGTCATTGCCCCTATCCGGCCATGCGTCCAGACTGACGTTACGTAAGGCATCACTGGGCGATTGCCTTTGCCGCGGAGAATCGCTAGTGCGCCGCTTCCTTCCCGAGAGGGAGGGCGAGGCCCGATGGCGGAGTGGTTACGCAGAGGACTGCAAATCCTTGCACGCCGGTTCGATTCCGGCTCGGGCCTCCACTTCCCGCGCAACCCGCGAAAGTGCCGCTTTAGCTCAGTTGGTAGAGCACATCATTCGTAATGATGGGGTCACAGGTTCGAGTCCTGTAAGCGGCACCATTCACGGCCGAGGCCGAAAAGCGCCCAGCCCGCTCCAGCTGCATCGCCGAATGAACGAGAAGAAGCGCGAGCGTGGTCCGGCATTTGCGCGCGAGCGTTGCGGCTCCGCCCGCCGTGTCGCCAAATGATTTGGCCGATCACCCCGCCATGTCGGACATTGCCGGCACGGCGGCGGGTGGTCTAGTCCGACAGGTGTAGGGTCGAAATCTGCAGCGCCGCCCCAGGGAACCTCCGGAAGAAGTCCGCGCGGGCAAGCTCGGTTCCGGTCGCCGCGCACACATCCAGCAGATCGGGCGCCTTCGTCCACTGACCATCCCGCCAGCACCACGGCAGGGAATGCCTGGTGTCGATTATGACTGCAGTTCCTTCGAGCTGGTAATAAGCGATCTGCACGGCGCCCTCGTCTGTTCGGCGAGACGCCAATAGAAAATCGGAGGGCCGATACACCCTAGGATTATCACTTAGAAAGCCGGGCGGCGGGGACAGTTTGACGCGAGCACTGGCGCGCTGGCAATCCGGGAGCAGGAGCGGCCGGGAAGCCGCGCGGTCAGGCGGTTTCCTTGTCCGAATATCCGAAGCGAAGCGCGCAGGCTTCGTCAACCGGGACGGCAGGGCTGAACAGGTAACCCTGCCCGTAATAGCAGCCAATCTCGAGCAAGGTCCTTCTCTGCTCTTCGGTTTCTATGCCTTCAGCGATCACCTCGATACCGAGGCTGCGGCTCATCACGACCATGGCCTGAACGATGTTCTTGGACATCACCGAAGTGCATATGTCGCGTACGAAAGAGGCATCGATCTTGACCCGGTCGATCGGGAAATCGCGAAGATGGGTGAGCGAGGAATAGCCGGTGCCGAAGTCGTCGAGGGCGATCCTGATCCCGCGACTTCTCAATTGGTCCAGAACGCTTTTCACATTCTGGTTGTCGCCGACCATCAGCATGGTTTCGGTAATTTCCAGGGTTACCCAAGCCGGATTGATGTGGTGTCGCTCCAGCGCCTCGAACACGCGGGGTACGAAGTCGCGGCTTATCAGGTCGGCTTCGGTGGCATTGATGCTGACATATTGCACTCCGCCATGCGCGGCCATCAGGCTCGGAAGATCGCGCGATACGTTCTCGAACATTCGTACGCTGATCTGGCGGGAAAGGATGGGGTCCATGATCGCGGGAATGACGGCGGATGCCGGTATCAGCGTATCGTCTGCGGTTTTCAGTCGCATGAGCGATTCGAAACCGATAAGCCGGTTGTCGGTGATCTGGATGATCGGCTGGTACCCGGACTGCACCCGGTCCTCGCCCAGAGCCTGGGTTACGGTCTCTATGGCCCGCCTACGCTCGACATGCGGCAGTTCCATGGACGAGTTGTAGAAGTGGACCGTTCCCGGTTCGCGTGCCTTGCCATGATACAGCGCCAGATCGGCCTTGTGGATCAGCGCGTCGAGGGATGCGAGCGCCGTGCTCTCCGCAACGCCGCATGTCGCGCCGACACCGACGCCGCCTTCTCCCAGGTCGACCGCCTCTTCGATCGTCAGCAGCAGGTTGCTGGCGAAGTCCTGAACCTCGTCCTCCGACATCGATAGCGGACTGAGCACCGCGAATTCGTCGCCGCCCCACCGGGCAAGGATCGCGTTTGCGGGTACGGCGTCTTCGATTTGCTTCGCAATTCGCCGCAAGAGCTTGTCGCCCGTCTGATGGCCGAAAGTGTCGTTGACGAACTTGAAGCCGGTAAGGTCGAACAGCATCGCGTAGAAGGTGCAATTGATCGCCGCNGCATCTTTCAGGCGCTCGACTGCACGCGCTTCGAACGCATTGCGGTTGAGGAGGCCGGTCAGATCATCGTGACTGGCCGCATAGCGCAGGTCCAGCATCGCCTGGAGCTTTTCCGTAATATCGCGGACAGTACCGATCATCACGGATTTGCCGCCCTTGGCATTCTCGACGAACTCCGCGATTATCCGGGCCTGTCGTCTTTGGCTCCCCCCGGCCCACGATCTCCGCGGTGAAATCGAGGTTCTTCCCTGTCCGGCGGGACTCCAGATAGAGCGCTTCGACGCGCTCGCGTTCATGCGGGGAGTAAAACTCGAGGGTATCGTCGAGCGTCATCGGACGCTGCTGATCCAGCCCCATGATCTTGTAGGCTTGATCGGAAAAGGTCAGCGACTGCGTCTCGACGTCGAATTCCCATGAACCCAGCTTCGCGATTTTTTCCGCTTGCTGGAATGTCCTGACGCTTCGTTCCAGCCTGCGATGCGACTTGGCCAGTTCGTCTCGCGCGGCAACAACCGCGTCGATGTTAAACGCCTCGACGATCGTCCCGACTGTCGATCCGCTGGAATCGACCATCGGAGAAGCGGTGTAGGAGACGTTGTAGAAATTGCCGTCCTTGTGGACGAACATGTCTTCGCCGCTAATCTGGTGGCGTTCGGGAAACGCCCGGTCGATGGGGCATTCTTCGATCGGGAAGGGCGACCCGTCGGGGTATTGGTGATGGATCAGGCCGTGGAGGCACCGTCCGACCGCCTCTTCGAAACTGTAACCGGTCAATTCTTCGGCAGCGCGATTCATGAAAGAACAGTTCTGCTGCTCANCCATCATGAAGATGGCCNTCCTGGTGTTGTTCAGGATNGCATCCAGCCGGGAGCTGGTCCGTTCGAGGCGGTCCCTGATCGAGTTGAATTCGGAAATGTCCCGGATCGCTGCGAAGAAAACGAACTCGCCCTGGGATTGGATCAATTGCAGCGAGACCAAGACTTCGTAGGTGCTTCCGTCTTTTCGGCCGTGGACCGTCTCGAAGGAAAGCCTGGGAACTTCTGCGGATAACAGCGGGCCGACGAAGGCTTTGAATTCTTCTTCGGAAAACTCCGGCTTCAGGTCCCAGGGGTGCATTTCGCTGAGTTCTGCCAACGAATAGCCGAGGTTTTCGCGCGCACCCCTGTTGACCAGGATAAAGCGGAAGTCATCCGCGGCAAAGACGTAGATCTCGGACGCCGACTGCTCGACGACTTCTCCCAAACGATCCACGCCTAAAGTTGACATCCGAACCTCATCCTAGGGAGTCTGAGTATCGCAAAGAAGGTAAACCAAACCCTTCATGCCTATCACGCGTAAGGCCTCGTTCCCGATTGACCGGCTGTATCGCTGCGCGCTCGCGGCGGGAGGGCCGCTATCGGCGATGGGGACCTCGTTCCCGTGCTGGTCCGGTCAACCCACGATTGAAGATTGTGCAGGAGGAGGCGGGCTTTGGGGGCCGGCATGCGCGCCCGCCGACCATGCTGTACCAGACGGTGCGGAAAGCCGGGGCGCCGAGCCGATCCGGCCACAGCGGCTTTTCGGGAAGCCACCGGCGGCCCCTCCGCGCGCAGGCGAGAGCGGCCTCAGGCGGGGATGAAGCAGCAAGGGTAGCCTGCAAAGCGGTTTCGACGAGCCGCCGAGCCCCATGTGGGTTCATTTCTGACAATCCCCAAAACCTAGCGGATTGCGACTCGTGTTATTATTATTTGAAACCAAGCTATCAAAAGCGGGAATCGGAAGCAAATTCCCGATATTTTTCTTACGATTATCCGAATAGGTGCAAGCGGTGTCATGCGCTGTCACTGGGGTGCGCTGGCGCCTGTCCTGCTTCATCCGACCGGCCGGCGCCTGGCCCATGCTGCCGAGGGGCAGGTGGACTGGCGGTCAGCCCAGTCTGTCGTGAGACATCCGTGATCAGGTCGTGGTTCCGGGAAGCGTCAGCCCGTTGCCGTGCCAACAGCAGCAGCTAGGGACCGGCCATGCTAGCCGTGCCGCTGTACATCTCTCGCCCGCGGGCCCGAAGCGGTCAATGCCGCTGGTCAATGATTGGATGATGACTTGCCGGCGGCGCACCCCATGAGGGCGGGCTGGAAGCCAGCCGCGCCGCTCATGGGGCGTGTATCATCCACGCACGCCGTCACGAAAGCGAAACGTGCCGTTTCAGGTGGTGGTCGACGCTGCCGAATTCGGATTCGAAGATCGTCAGGCGCTTGAAGTAATGCCCGATCGCATATTCATCGGTGACGCCGTTGCCGCCGTGGATCTGGACGGCTTCCTGGCCGATCAGGCGCGCGGCCTGGCCCACGCCGACCTTTGCCGCCGAGGCGGTGCGCTTGCGTTCCTTTTCGCCGGCATCGAGCTTGATCGTGGCGAGATAGGTCAGCGAGACCGAGGTCTCATAGGCGGTATACATGTCGACCATGCGGTGCTGAAGCACCTGGAACTTGCCGATCGGCACGCCGAATTGTTTGCGTTGCCGCGAATATTCGACCGTCATCGCATGCGCGACCTTCATCGCGCCGCAGGCCTCGGCACATTGCGCGGCGATCGCCTCGTCAGTCACCTGCTCGATCAGCGGGAGCGCGGCACCTTCTTCGCCGATCAGCGCATCTGCGGGGACCGAGACATTCTCGAAATAGATTTCCGATGCGCGGCGCCCGTCGACGGTTTCATAGTCGCGCGTGACGATACCGTCGGCCGATTTATCGACAATGAAAACGCTGACGCCTTCGCGGTCGCGGCGGTCGCCGCCGGTGCGGGCAGTGACCATGAGGTGGCTGGCCCAGGGGGCGCCGATGACCACGGCCTTGTGGCCGTTGAGGACGTAGCCATCGCCGTCTTTCTTCGCCGTCGTCTCGAGATCGGCATAATCGTAGCGGCCACGCGGCTCGGCATAGGCGAATGCGAAGACACGTTCCCCGCCGATGATGGCCGAAAGGTGTTCCTCGCGCTGGGCGTCGCTGCCGGCATGCTTGAGGAAGCCGCCGGCGCAGACCACGGTGGGAACGAAAGGTTCGACCACCAGGCCCTTGCCGAATTCTTCCATGACGATCATCGCATCGATCGCGCCGCCGCCAAAACCGCCGACATCTTCGCTGAAGGGCATGCCCAGAATGCCGAGTTCGGCGAGCTGCGCCCAGATTTCGGGGCGCCATCCGGCATCGCTCTCGATGGCAGCGCGGCGCGTTTCCCAATCGTATTGTTCACGGACCAGGCGCGAAAGACCGTCGCGCACCATGTCCTGTTCTTCGGTGAAGTTGAAATCCACGTGTCGTCCCTTTCCCGTGCCGTCCGGCGCTCTCAGAGCCCGAGGATCATTTTCGTAATGATGTTGCGCTGGATCTCGTTCGATCCGCCATAGATCGAGGTCTTGCGCATGTTGAAATAGGTCGCCGCCGAATCGTGAGCGTAGTCGGGGCCGATCGGGTATTCGTTCGATCCCGTGTCGTTGGCTATGCTGCCGTAATAAGGGGCCGAGTAGCTGCCGACCGCTTCGAGCGTGAGTTCGGTCAGGCGCTGCTGGATTTCAGTGCCCTTGATCTTGAGGATCGAGCTTTCCGGTCCCGGACCCTTGCCGGCCTGCTCGCCTGCAAGCGTGCGCAGTTCGGTGATCTCGAGCGCGGCGAGGTCGATCTCGAGCTGGCTCACCTTGCGGGCAAAATCCAGATCGTCGATCAGCGGTTCGCCATCGAGCGTTTCGTTGGCAGCAATTTCGCGCAGCTTTTCGACGCCGCGCTTCGAGCGGGCCACACCGGCGATCCCGCTGCGTTCATGAGCGAGCAGGAACTTGGCATAGGTCCAGCCCTTGTTCTCTTCACCAACGAGGTTTTCGACCGGGACGCGGACATCGGTCAGCCAGGTTTCGTTGACCTCGTAACCGCCGTCGAGCAGCTTGATCGGCTTCACTTCGACACCCGGCGACTTCATGTCCACGAGGATGAAGCTGATGCCTTCCTGCGGCTTGGCGGCGTCCGGATCGGTGCGGCAGAGGAAAAAGCCCCAGTCGGCATATTGCGCCAGCGTGGTCCAGGTCTTCTGGCCGTTGATGACGTAATGATCGCCGTCGCGCACCGCCGTGGTCTTGAGCGAGGCAAGGTCGGAACCCGCGCCGGGTTCGGAATAACCCTGGCACCACCATACTTCGCCGCTGCGGATGCCCGGAAGGTGCCGCGCCTTCTGCTCTTCGCTGCCGAAGGTGTAGATCACCGGCCCGACCATGGAGACGCCGAACGGCAGCGGCATGATCGCATTGACCCGCGCGTTCTCCTCGGACCAGATGTAGCGCTGGGTAGGCGTCCAGCCCGTGCCGCCATACTCGACCGGCCAGGCAGGAACCGACCAGCCCTTTTCGCCGAGGACCTTGTGCCAGGCGAGAAAATCCTCGCGCGAGAGGTCTTCGCGCAGGCCCACGTCGCCAAGGTGCTTGGGGTAATTTTCTTCGATGAAGGCGCGCACTTCGTCGCGGAAGGCCTGCTCTTCAGGGGTGAATTCGAGGTTCATATGCTCAAGCTCCGGTTTCCATCCGCTAAGGCTCGGAATTCCCCGTCCAGTTTCTACCGGGTCGGACCATTCGGCTAGGTGAAGGTCTTCGCGAAGCGCGGCGCCTTTGACAAGTGCAAGCTCGACAAATCCTATCTGAAGCGCGTGCAATCTACGCTTTCGCCCGCTCGATCACGGCGGCCGGGGCCAGCTTCGCGCCGGGCCCCGGCCGTATGGTCACTTGAGCGGCAGGATGCGGCCGATGATATAATCCGCGGCTTCCTCGGGGGTCATTTCGACCGTGTTGACCCGGATCTCCGGGTCTTCGGGAGGCTCATAGGGGCTGTCGATCCCGGTGAAGTTCTTGAGCTTGCCCGCGCGCGCCTTCTTGTAGAGCCCCTTCACGTCGCGCGCCTCGGCCACTTCCAGCGGCGTATCGACGTGGATCTCGACGAACTCGCCCGCGTCGATCATGTCGCGGACCAGCTGGCGATCCGCGCGGAACGGACTGATGAAGGCGGTGAGGACGATCAGCCCCGCATCGGTCATCAGCTTGGCCACCTCGCCGATGCGGCGGATGTTCTCGATCCGGTCGCTTTCCGTGAAACCGAGATCCTTGTTGAGGCCGTGGCGGACATTGTCGCCATCGAGCAGGAAGGTGTGGCGGTTCATCAGCGCCANCTTCTTTTCGACTTCGTTGGCGATGGTCGACTTGCCCGAACCCGACAGGCCGGTGAACCACAGCACGCGCGGCGTCTGGTTCTTCATTGCTGCGTGATGATCGCGGGTGATGTCGGTCGGCTGCCAATGGACGTTCTGGCTGCGCCGCAGGCTGAAATGCAACATGCCTGCGCCGACCGTGCGATGGGTGATCTTGTCGATCAGGATGAACCCGCCCAGCGCACGGTTGTCGGCATAGGAATCGAACACGATCCGCCGGTCGGTGGTGATCTCGCACACGCCGATCTGATTGAGGTGAAGTGTCTGCGAGGCGAGGTGCGACCCCGAGCCTGACGGATTGTTGACGTCGATCTCGTATTTGGGTTCCGCCACGGTCACGCTGACCATCTGTGCGCCCAGCTTGAGCCAGTAGGCGCGCCCGACGACCAGCGGTTCGTCGTCCATCCACACGATGGTCGTCTCGAACTGGTCGGCGACTTCGGGCGGACTGTCGGCTGCGGCCAGAACATCGCCGCGCGAACAATCGATCTCGTCGGCCAGCGTGATGGTGACCGACTGGCCGGCAACCGCTTGGTCCAGGTCGCCATCCATGGTGACGATCGACTTGACCGTGCTGGTCTTGCCCGAGGGGAGCGAACGCAGTTCGTCGCCGGGTTTGACCGTGCCGCTGGCGATCAGGCCGGAGAAGCCGCGAAAATCGAGATTGGGGCGATTGACCCATTGCACCGACATGCGGAACGGCTTGGCCTGACTGGCGGTGTTGCTGACCTCGATGGTCTCGAGGTGGTCGATCAGGACGGGACCATCGTACCAGGGCGTGTTGCCGGATCGGGTGGTGATGTTGTCGCCGGCAAGGCCGGACATGGGAATGGCCGTGAAATCCTCAACTCCGATGCTGTCGGCGAATTTCCGGTAATCGGCCACGATCGCTTCGAACTTTTCCTGATCGTAGTCGATCAGGTCCATCTTGTTGACGGCCAGGACGAGGTTCTTGATGCCGAGCTGGTGACACAGGAAGCTGTGACGCCTGGTCTGGACCAGCACGCCCTTGCGCGCATCGATCAGGATAACCGCGCAATCGGCGGTCGAGGCGCCCGTCACCATGTTGCGCGTATATTGCTCATGTCCCGGGCAGTCGGCGACGATGAACTTGCGTTTCTCGGTCGCAAAAAAGCGATAGGCGACGTCGATCGTGATACCCTGTTCGCGCTCGGCGGCGAGCCCGTCAACGAGCAAGGCGAAGTCGATCTCCTGCCCCTGCGTGCCCACGCGTTTGCTGTCGTTCTCGAGCGCGGCGAGCTGGTCCTCGAAGATCATCTTCGAATCGTAGAGCAGGCGGCCGATCAGCGTCGATTTGCCATCATCCACGCTGCCGCAGGTGATGAAGCGCANCATCGACTTGTTCTGGTGCTGCTCGAGATAGGCNTCGATNTCGTCCGCGATCAGCGCGTCNGTNNNGTAGATGGGNTCGNTCATCAGAAATAACCCTCCTGCTTTTTCTTCTCCATCGACGCGTCGCCCGCGTCCTTGTCGATCACGCGGCCCTGNCGNTCGCTGGTGGTGGTGAGCAGCATTTCCTGCACCACTTCCTGCAAGGTGGCNGCCTCGCTNTCGACCGCGCCGGTCAGCGGGAAGCAGCCCAGCGTGCGGAANCGGATCGAGCGNTCGGTGANNTCGGGCCGGTAGCCCATCACCTTCTCGAGCCGNTCGANGTCGTCNGCCATGAACAGCCCGCCCTCATGTTCGTAGGTCGGGCGCTTGGCGCTGAAATAGAGCGGCACGATCTCGATGTTCTCGGCCATGATGTATTGCCAGATGTCGAGCTCGGTCCAGTTGGANAGCGGGAACACACGGATGCTCTCGCCCTTCTTCTTGCGCGCGTTGTAGATGTTCCANAGCTCGGGGCGCTGGTTTTTCGGGTCCCAGCCATGNGTNGCCGTGCGGAAGGAGAAGATGCGNTCTTTCGCACGGCTTTTCTCCTCGTCGCGGCGCGCGCCGCCGAAGGCTGCGTCGAAGCCATATTTGTCGAGCGCCTGCTTNAGCCCTTCGGTCTTCCACATGTCGGTATGCAGCGGGCCGTGGTCGAAGGGGTTGATCCCGCGCTCCTCGGCTTCGGGATTCTGGTGAACGATCAGTTCCATCCCCGCATCACGCGCGGCCTTTTCGCGCAGCGCATACATGTCCCGGAACTTCCACGTCGTATCGACATGCATCAGCGGGAAGGGCGGGGGCGACGGNTAGAAAGCTTTCTTGGCNAGGTGCAGCATGACGGCGCTGTCCTTGCCGATCGAATAGAGCATCACCGGNCTGTCCGCCTCGGCGGCGACTTCGCGCATGATGTGGATGCTCTCGGCCTCGAGCCGCTGGAGGTGNGTCAGGGTCTGGGGTTCGGTCATGTGGGGCTCCGTAACACTTGCCCCAGAGATAGGAGCGGATCGTCAGGATAGACCTCCCAAATGGGAGGTGATAGAAAAGCTTGCATGCGGATTCCCAATCTCGGCGAGACCGACCTGCTCGTGCCGCTCCATTCGGGGGTGTTCGAGCAACCCATGTGGCAGACATTCCTCCGCCAGTTGCGGCGTGTCTGCGGCGCGCGGGGTGCGGCGATCCGGTTGGCGAGCGCGGGTGAGGGGGGCGATATCGCCTTGGGCGACGGGGCCCCGATTGCGGCTGTTACTGCCGCAATGCGCGAGGCGCGTGTCTATTCGGGTGGCGATCTGGACGGTCGCGAGGATGGCCTGCGCGCCGTCCGCGTGAGCGGAGCGGACATCGACCTTACCCTGTGCGTGCTCGCGGACAACGCGCCGGGGGCCGAAGTCGCCAGCCTGCTATCGGCGCTCGTCCCGCATGTGCGCGTGGCGCTCCAGGTCGTCGCTTCGATCGAGCGCGAGCGCAACCGCGCTTCGGTCAGTGCGGAGGCGTTCCGGCGGATGAATTTCGGCTGGATCGCGCTGGACCAGCGTTGCCGCATCGTCGATATGGATGCGCAGGCAGAGCGCTTGCTCGAACGCTCGGGCGTGCTGCGCCGGGGGCCGTATGACCGGTTGGTCCCATCTTCTCCCGTGATCGATCGCCAACTCACCGCGCTGGCGAAAGCGATGGCGCGGGACCGCCGCCACCGNCCGCGTGCCATCAACCTGGCACAGGATCCGTGGATCGATATCCTGGTGGCACCGATGCGGATCGATGCGCTCGCTCGCGAAAGCGAGGCGGTGGCAGTGGTCTATCTGCGCGGCGACCGGTCATCGAGCGCCGACCGGCACGAACAATTGGTCGATCTGTTCGATCTGACCCCCGCCGAAGCGCGGCTCGCCTGGTCGTTGGCGCAAGGGCTCTCGATCTCCGAGGCGGCGCAGGCGCACGGTCTGACGGTGGAGACCGCGCGCTATTACTCAAAGAAAATCTACGCCAAGACGGGCGCGCGCGGGCAAGTCGACCTGGTGCGCAACATCCTGACCGGCGTGCTTGCGCTGGCCTAGTCGGTTCGCGCGGTCAGCCCGGGCCAGAACGCATCGGCCCCCGCATCGACCACCAGCTTGCCCAGACGCTTGCTCCAGTAGGCGTCGTTTCCGTATTCGGACCGCCATTGCCACAGCCGCCGCGTCAGCGGATGAAGCCCGTATTCCTGCGTGAAGCCGATCGCGCCATGGACCTGATGGGCGACCGTCGTGCCCACCTCCACCGCGCGGTTGGCGCGCAGTTTCGCTGCGGCAATTTCGAACCCGGCATCCCCGCGCTCAAGCGCCTGTGCCGCACCGACGGCTGCGCAATTCGCGGCAGCCGCCTCGCAGGCGAATCCGGCGAGCGACTGCTGCACGGCCTGGAACTTGCCGAGCGGCCGGCCGAACTGTTGCCGCTCGTTGACATAGCCGACCGACAGCGCGAGCGCCGCATCGAGCGCGCCGGCGATCTGCGCCGTGCGCGCGAACGCCATCAGGGCGAAGTGCGCTTCGGTGCCTTCCCCGGCCGCCTTGGCAACGATCATAGCGGGCAGGTCGATGGCCAAGGCGTGGTAGCCGGCGAGGCGGAAAACGGTCAGCGCGTCCATCCAGTCACCGCCGAAACCGCCATCGGCTTCGGGCATCAGCAGCGCGGGCAGGCCCAATTGTTCGAGCCTGGCCCCGTCACGGTCCATCGTGGCATCCGCGCCCAGTTCGGCAAATAGCGGATCGGCCATTTCGGCCAGCATGCGCCTGGTGTCGCTCATCGTAGTCCCAGCCCCCGGGCGATGATGCCCTTGACGATTTCGCGTGTTCCCCCGCGCAGCGAGAAGCTCGGGCTGACCTGCAGCAGGTAGAAGCAGACTGCCTGCACGACCTGTGCATCGATGCGTTCCCAATCGACCGCGGCCTGCACCAGCTGCGGGATCGCCTGTTCGTAGGAATTGCCGAGGTCCTTGACCATGGTCGCCTCCAGCGCCGGGTCTTCGCCGCGCGCCAGCTTGGCAGCGACCGATGCGCTCATCAGCCGCAGGGTCCAGGCTTCCGCGGCCAGCCTGCCGACCAGTTCGGCCAGCGCGGGATCCTGCGCAGTTTCCGCATGGCGCACGAGTTCGAGGAACAGCACCATCGACGACAGATAGCGTTCGGGTCCCGACCGTTCGAGCGAGAGCTCGGCAGTCGCTTGCTTCCAGCCGGCACCCTCTTCGCCCAGCAACGCATGCGCTGGCAGGCGGACGGCGTCGAAGAACACCTCGTTGAACTCATGCGCGCCGGTGAGGTCGGTGATCGGTTTCACCGTCACACCGGGCGTATCCATCGGGATGACGAATTGCGACAGGCCCTGCTGGCGTTCGCTGCCCGCTTCGCTGCGTACCAGGGCGATCATGAAATGGCTGACATGCGCGCCGCTGGTCCAGACCTTCTGCCCGTCGATCACCCAATCCGAGCCATCGCGCCGTGCCGTGGTGCGGACCGAGGCGAGGTCCGAACCCGACCCCGGTTCGCTCAAACCGATGCAGGCGAAGGCTTCGCCGCGCGCGATCTCTGGCACCCAGCGGCGCTTCAGTTTCTCGTTTCCAAGCCGCAACAGCAACGGCCCGCTTTGCCGGTCCGCAATCCAGTGCGCGCCGACCGGCGCGCCCGCGGCAAGCAATTCCTCGATCACGACATAGCGTTCGAGCTGGCTGCGTTCATGCCCGCCGTATTCCTTGGGCCAGGTCATGCCGAGCAGCCCGGCCTCGCCCAGCTTTTTGCTGAACTGCGGGTTTGCCTTGGTCCAGCAATTCGCACGGCGGACCGGGTCGCGCTCGCCATGCGCGGCCACCAGCGCGCGCACCTGTTCGCGCAGGTCCGGCGCGGTCTCGGGCCAATCGACGGCTTCGGTAACGAAGGTCTGCATTGCTCTCCTCTTCGGCGCCTCTCTCTCCAATTTGGCGCCGCACCGCAAGACCCGTTGCATCGAGCAACGAATTTCGACAGTGTGATGCCAAGGGACGAATCCCAGATTTGCGCGAGGAGAGAGACATGACCGACTACAAGAACCTGATCGACGGCAAGATGGTCGATAACGGCNAATGGCTNGAGGTGCTCAACCCCGCCACCGANCAGGTCGTCGGCCGNGTGCCGTCCTGCGGCAAGGAAGAACTCGACAGCGCCGTTGCAGCTGCACGCCGCGCCTTCACCCAGTGGAAGAAGACCACCGCCGAAGAACGGCAGCAGGTCGTCCAGGGGATCGCNGCTGCGATCAAGGAGAATGCNGANGAGCTCTACCGCTTGCTGACCAGCGAGCAGGGCAAGCCGCATGCGCAGGCGCAGCAGGAAATCTACGGCGCGGCGGGCCTCGCTGCCGCCCAGTCGACGCTCACGCTTGACGATGTGATCAACCAGGACGACGATACCCGCCTGTCGCGCACGCGGCGCGTGCCGGTGGGCGTGGTCGGCGGCATCGTGCCGTGGAACTTCCCGATCATGATGGCGATCCAGAAGATCGTCCCGGCGCTGGTCGCGGGCTGCACCATCGTGCTCAAACCGTCGCCCTTCACGCCGCTCACCACGCTGCGGGTGGCCGAACTGATCAAGGATGTCGTGCCCGCGGGTACGGTGAACATCATCACCGGCGAAGACACGCTCGGCCCGCTGATCACCGAGCATCCCGATATCGACAAGATTACCTTCACCGGTTCGACCGCTACGGGCAAGAAGATCATGGAAGGCGCCTCGGGCGACCTCAAGCGCATCACGCTGGAACTGGGCGGCAACGACGCNTCGATCGTGCTGCCCGATGCGGATGTCNANAAGGTNGCCGAACAGCTGTTCTGGTCGAGNTTCTCCAACGCNGGCCAGGTCTGCATCGCGGCCAAGCGGATCTACATCCACGAGGATATCTACGACGACCTGTCGAAGGCGATCGCGGACTACGCCAAGACCGTGGTCGTCGGTGACGGTTCGCAGCAGGGCACGGGCGTCGGGCCGATCCAGAACAAGAAACAGTACGAGCGCGTGCTCGACCTGATCCAGGACGCCAAGGACAATGGCTACAAGTTCCTCACCGGNGGCGACAAGGATCCTTCCGGCACCGGCTATTACGTGCCGATCACCATCCTCGACAATCCGCCCGAGGATGCGCGCATCGTGGCCGAGGAACAGTTCGGCCCGGTCATGCCGCTGATGAAGTTCGCCAGCGTCGACGAAGTGATCGAGCGCGCGAACAATTCGGAATACGGTCTGGCCGGTGCGGTCTGGACCAAGGATACCGACAAGGGCGTCGAAATCGCCGAACAGCTCGAAACCGGGACCGTCTGGATCAACGAATTCATGCAGCTGTCGCCCTTCGCGCCCTTCGGCGGGCACAAGCAGTCGGGCTTCGGCGCCGAATACGGCATCGATGGGCTGAAGGAGTTCACCTATCCGCAGGTGATCACGGTCAAGCGCGACGCCGCCGTCTGATCGATATGCTTACTCCGGGCGGGGCGGGCCGAANCCGCCGCCGCCCGGGGTCAGCACCACGAAGGTATCGCCCGGCTGCATNTCGGCACTGGCGGTAGCGCCCAGATCCTCGCGGGACCCGTCCGCGCGCTCNACCCAGTTGCGGCCCGGCGCNGCATCANGNCCGCCGGCAATGCCGCGCGGCGCGANCNCCCGCCGGTTGGCGAGCATGTTGGCGTGCATCGGTTCGAGGAAGGTGATCCGCCGCTCCACCCCGTCGCCGCCGCGAAATTCGCCATCACCCCCCGACCCCGCGCGGATCGCGAANGCATCGACCCGCACGGGTAGGCGGGTCTCGAGGATTTCGGGATCGGTCAGCCGCGAATTGGTCATATGNGTCTGCACCGCGCTGGTGCCNTCGTGGTCCGGACCCGCGCCCGAACCNCCGCAGATCGTCTCGTAATACTGGTCGGNNCCGTCGCCGAAAGTGAAGTTGTTCATCGTCCCCTGGCTGGGTGCCAGGCGGCCGGTCGCCGCAAACAGCGTGTCGGTGACGACCTGGCTGGTTTCGACATTGCCCGCCACCACTGCGGCGCCGGGGCGGGGGTTGAGCATCGATCCTTCTGGGATCACCAGTTTGACCGGCCGCAGGCACCCGTCGTTCATCGGGATGGCATCGTCGACCAGCGTGCGCACGACATAGAGAGCGGCTGCCCGGGTGATCGATTTGGGAGCGTTGAAATTATCGGGCAGCTGGTCGCTGGTGCCGGTGAAGTCGAACACGGCCGAGCGGCTGGCATGATCGATCCGGATCGCGNCCCTGACCACGGCACCATTGTCCATCGGGTAGGCAAACTCGCCNTCGTNCAGCCGGGACAGCAGCCCGCGGACGCTTTCCTCTGCATTGGCGAGCACGTGATCCATATAGGCGGAGACGACCTCTGCGCTCTCGTCGCGCGCTGCCGCCTGGAGCAGTTCCATCCCCCGGGTGCACGCTGCCAANTGNGCGCGCAGATCGGAAATGTTGCGATCGGGATTGCGCGCCGGATAGCGGGCTGATGCCAGCAGCTCGCGCACGTCGCTTTCACAGAAGCGGCCTTCATCGACCAGCAACATATTGTCGATCAACACGCCTTCCTGTTCGATCGTCCGGCTCTCGGGGGGCATCGATCCGGGCGCGATCCCGCCGACGTCCGAATGATGTCCACGCGCGGCCACGAACGCATCGGGTTCGCGGCTGTCCTCGCCATAGAACACCGGGACGATCACGGTGATATCGGGCAAATGGGTGCCGCCGCGATAGGGATCGTTGAGCATGTAGGCATCGCCGCGCCTGAACCCGCGACCGTCACGGGCTTCGCCGCGGGCCTCGATCACGCGCGCAATGCTGTCGCCCATGCTGCCCAGATGCACCGGGATATGCGGGGCATTGGCGATCAGTTCGCCGGCCGCATCGAACAGCGCGCAGGAAAAATCGAGGCGCTCCTTGATGTTGACCGAGGTGGCGGTGGATTGCAGCACGACGCCCATTTCCTCGGCAATGGCCATGAACAGATTGTTGTAGATCTCCAGCCGGACGGGATCGGCGAGGGTCCCCGCCGCACTGCTGCGCGCCAAAGGTTCGTTGCGCTTCAGGATCAGGCTACCCTCGACCGCCCGCTCCGCCTGCCAGCCGGGTTCGACCACCGTGGTCGAGGCCGGATCGATGACCAGTACGGGCCCCGCGACCGGTTCGCCGCAAACCATTGCGGCGCGGTCGATGGTCTCCCAACCGCCCGTGGCAGCCGTGCCCGATGATACCGGTTCGGCAACCGCTTCGCCAAGCCCGCCCGAAGTGCCGCTGGCTTCGACGCTGAGCGCTTCGACGATGATCAGGGCGGAGGCGTCCGAATAGCCGAAACGCTGGCGGTGGAGCGTGCGGAAAGCGGCGTCCATATCCGCGCGATCTTCGCAGTCGAGCGTGAGCACGCTGTCGCTGCCGGCAAACCGCAGCCGGGCGCGGCGTTCGAGAACGATCTGGTCAGGCGCGATGCCCTGATCGACCAGCGCGGCGCGGCTATCCGCTTCGAGCGCGCCGAGTTCGGCGGTGAAGTCTTCGGTCAGCGGACGCACGAGGCTGACCTCGCGGATCGCCTTTACCGGCGCGAGCCCGATGCCATAGGCGGACAGGATCCCCGCCAGCGGATGGACCAGCACTGTGCCCATGCCCAGTGCATCGGCCACACGGCAGGCATGCTGTCCGCCCGCTCCCCCGAAACAGGCGAGCGCATAAGTGGTGACGTCATGCCCGCGCGCGACGCTGATCTTGCGGATTGCATTCGCCATGTTGTCGACCGCGATGGCCAGGAAGCCTTCGGCAATGTCCTCGAGCGAACGGCTGTCGGGCAGGCCAGCGGCGATGTCTTCCAGCCGCGCGCGCGCCGCGGCTGGATCGAGCGGCTGGTCGCCATCGGGGCCGAAGACGCTCGGGAAAAACGCTGGATCGATCCGGCCGAGAAAGAGNTTGCAGTCNGTCACCGTCAACGGGCCGTCCTTGCGATAGCAAGCCGGGCCCGGATCGGCGCCTGCGCTTTCCGGGCCGACGCGGAAGCGCCCACCATCATACCGGCAGATCGAGCCGCCGCCTGCGGCCACCGTGTGGATCTGCATCATCGGTGCGGCGATCCGCACTCCGGCTACTACGCTGTCGGCAGTAAGCTCGTATTCGCCCGCGTAATGGGTGACATCGGTGCTGGTCCCGCCCATGTCGAACCCGATGAGCTTGCGATGGCCCAGCGGCTCGCTCGCCGCGACCATCCCGACCACACCGCCGGCCGGGCCCGAGAGGATAGCGTCCTTCCCGCGGAAGGCGCCCACTTCGGCCAGCCCGCCGTTCGACTGCATGAAGCGCAGGCTGTCGGTCTGCGGCAGGCCTGCCTGCAAGGCATCGGTATAGCGCCTCAGAACAGGCGAGAGATAGGCATCGACCACCGTGGTGTCGCCGCGCGGAACCAAGCGGATCAGCGGGGCGACCTCGTGGCTGACGCTGACTTGGGAGAAGCCTTCCTCGCGCGCGATCTCGGCGAGGCGTTCCTCATGTGCTCGGTAGTGCCAGCCGTGCATCAGGACGATGGCCAGTGCATCGAACCCGTCGGCCTGCAGCGCAGCGAAATGAGCGCGTGCCGCTGCTTCATCGAGCGGGGTCANAACCGTGCCGTCGGCACNGACCCGCTCGTCGATCTCTATGACACGTGCGGGCAATTGTTCGGGCAGNAGGATATGCCGTGCGAATATCTCGGGGCGCGCCTGGTTGCCGATCCGCAGCGCATCGCCGAAGCCTCNCGTAATCGCGAGGGCCAACCGCTCGCCCTTACGTTCGAGCAGCGCATTGGTGGCTACGGTCGTACCGATCCGCAATTCGGCGATCGGGCCCACCCCGTGACGGTCCATCAGCCGCCGCACGGCTTCGCTCGCGGCATCGTCGTAATGGCCGGGGTTCTCCGACAGCAGCTTGTCGGTCACCAGCCGTCCTGCGGGAGTCACGGCGACGACATCGGTAAAGGTCCCGCCGCGATCGACTGCGAAGCGCCATGCGCCCGAATTTGCCTTGGCATTCATGGCCCAGGGCTTTGCACGCACCGACGAGGCATTTCAAACGCCGCGACCCGCGACGCTGCCGGGACCATCGGATCCCGCATCTGCGTAATCCCCCGAACCGGGAATTAACTATTTAACATTAGCTATATTCGCGAGGCGAACGGGGGTTCGCCGGAAAAAGACGGGGAGCCAGAATGTCGCAGCAGGCACTTTCGCCGAGATCGGCCGAACCGAGCCGGTTCAATGACGACGATTGGGCGCGCGGTCATGTGGCCGCGGGCTTCGAGCCGGTAGCAAATGCTTTTGCAGCGACCATCCGGTCGGGCGCGGCACTGGGCGCTGCCTGCACCATCATCCACCGCGGCGAAACGGTGGTCGATTTGCAGGGCGGGTGGCAGGATCGATCGCGCCAAGTGGCCTGGCAGGGTGACGATATCGCGCTGGTCTATTCGCTCACCAAGGGGGTGACCGGAATGGCTGCGGCAGTCGCCGTCTCGCGCGGCCTGTTCGCCTATGAAGAGCCGGTCGCCGATATCTGGCCCGAATTCGCCGCGCAGGGCAAGGGCGCGGTGACAGTCGGCGAAGCGCTGTCCGAACAGGCGGGGCTCGCGGCTATCGATTTCAAACTCACGCTCGATACCATGGGTGACGAGGACGCCATNTGCGCTGCCATCGCGCGGCAGAAGCCCAATTGGACACCCGGAGACTATGCGGGCAACCATGCCTATACGCTGGGCTGGATCGCCAGCGAGCTGATCCGCCGCCGCGATCCGCAGCGCCGCAGCCTGGGCCGGTTCTTCGCCGAGGAAATCGCCGNNCCGCTGGGGATCGACGTCTTCATCGGGCTGGACGAAAGCTTCGATCGCAGCCGCATCGCCCGGATCGCTGGCTTCGGCGTGCCCGACCTGTTCCTGCACCACACCACCATGCCCTGGCCGCTGACGATCAGGATGTGCCTTCCCGGCACGCTGGCGTTCCGAACGCTCAACAATCCCTTGCTGCTGCAGGGGCCGGGGGCGCTCGACTGCGAGGCTTTCTGGCGGGCCGGGCAGGGGGCCGCCGGGGGNATGGCCTCCGCACGCGGGCTGGCCGCACTCTACCAGGTCTTTGCCGAGGGCGGGGAGCGCCTCGGGATCACCCGCGCGGTGATGAACAAGATTTCCTCGGGCCATCGCTATCCGCGCAAGGGCCTCAAGGACCGGATCCTCGCGCTCGACATGTATTATTCGCACGGCTTCGAGAAGCCGTTTGCGGATTGGGAATACGCCCGCAGCCGGAACGCCTTCGGCAGCTTCGCAGTGGGCGGTTCGCTGGCCTACGCCGACCCCGAAGACGAAGTCGCCTATGCCTGGATAACCAACCAGCTCGGCACCGGAAAATGGGACGACCCGCGCGAGAAGATCGTCCGCGACGCCTTTTATGCCTGCCTGGAGAACCGCTCATGACTATTGCCCAGATCGTTCTGTCGGACCTCCATCTGGGGGCCCGCGACAGCCTGCTTACCCATGTGCTCGGCGGCGGGGAAATCGCCCGCGAACCGTCCCCCGTGCTGGCGGCCTTCGCTGCGGGCCTGCGTGCGACGCTGGGGGATCGGGAAAAGCCCCAGCTCGTGCTGCTGGGCGATGCGCTTGACCTGGGTCTGTCGCCCTTCGGCGATGTGTCGAAGGCGTTCCTCCAGCTGATCGATGCGTTTTACCCGGAANACGGGCAGGAAATCTTCCGCCGGGACATCGTCTATATCGCGGGCAATCACGATCATCANTTGTGGCGCATGGCGCAGGACCACCGCTTCGTGACGCAGCTGCAGGACGGGGAGATCCCGGGCGATCTCGAACACATCACCCCGATCATCGGACAGCCGACGCACAGCTGCCGGCTGATGGAATCGCTGATCGCGCAGCGTCCGCACCTGGCCGGCGCTTCGGTGCGGATCGCCTATCCCAACTGGGGCCTGGCCGATGCCGATCGCAAGCGGGCGGTGGTCATGCATCACGGACATTATCTCGACGGCATGTATCGTGCGCTGTCGAACATGCGCGGCTTTCTCGAACAGACGCCCGCACGCCCGGCAACGATGCAGCAGCTCGAGGCGGAGAACGGCCCGTGGATCGATTTCCTGTGGTCGGATCTGGGCAGCGCAGGCGAAGTCGGCGGGCAGACCGGTTCGCTCTACCAGACCATGCTAAGCGCCGGCGCCAGCCACGATTTGGCCGAAAGCATCGCGCGGCGGCTGACCGGCGGGTTGAACGCGAAGCTGGGCATCAATCCGCAAATGCAGCTGAAATACGGAATCACGCTCGACAATCTTATCCGCGCCGGGGTCGATCTGACCGCGGGACGCGCCGCCGAACGCCAGCGCGAAGGCTATGGCCACGTACTTGGCGAAGCCGAGATCGACGACATCGGCTGGTATCTCGGGCAACCCATGGCTGCCCAGTTGCGCGAGGAACTGGGCGAGCTGCCCCGCGAAATGCAGTTCGTGTTCGGACACACACACAAGCCGTTCCAGGACGAATTGATGGTCGATGGCTACGCCACCCCGGTCGGGGTCTTCAACACCGGCGGCTGGGTACTCGACGAACCGACGCTGATGCCGGTGCAGGGCTGCGCCGCGATGCTGATTTCCGACGAGCTCGAGGTCGCCTCGCTGCGGCTCTTCAACGACCCAACCGACGGCACGATGGCGCCGGTTCGCGTCGAAGGCAGCGGGCGCGTGTCGCGGCTTGTCGATGACGCGAGTGAGGCAGTGGCGGGCGCAGCCGACGAATGGGCCGCATTCTCCAGCGAAGTACACGGGCGCATCATCGCGGAAGCCGACCGGCGGGTCCGCGACATGCTCGACCAATCGAACCACGCCGCGCGGGAGGCAGCAGAATGACTACCCAGAAACGCATCGCAAAGCGTCTCGACCAGGCGCAATCGCATTATACAGTTCTCGTCGTCGGCTCCGGCTACGGTGCGGGTGTTGCGGCTTCGCGGCTGGCNCGTGCCGGCCAGCAGGTCGCAGTGCTCGAGCGCGGCCGCGAACGCCTGCCGGGCGAATATCCGAACAAGCTCGCCGATGCGCAGGGTGCGATGCAGATCAATGCGAAGGGCGGGCGGATCGGTGAACCCGACGCCCTGTTCGAACTGCATGTAAACGACGATCAATATGCTCTGGTCGGCTGCGGGCTGGGCGGCACATCGCTCATCAACGCCAATGTCGCGCTCGAGCTCGACAAGCGGCTGCTCGANCAGGCGCATTGGCCCGCAGCCTTTCGTGACAACCGCAGCGAGATCGACGGTTATTTCGAACGGGCGCGCGAAATGCTGGCGCCCAACCCCTATCCCGACAGCCATCCCGTACTGGGCAAGCTCGAAGCGCTCGAACATTCGGCCAAGGCGATGGGGCAGCGTTTCTACAAGACCCCGATCAACGTCACTTTCGAGGACAAGATCAACAAGTTCGGCGTTCCGCAGCCGGCCTGCACGAATTGCGGCGACTGCGTTTCTGGTTGCAATGTCGGGGCGAAGAACACNACGCTGATGAACTACCTGCCCGATGCCGCGAACCACGGGGCGGACATCTTCACGCAGGTCAAGGTCCTGTGGATCGAACGCGACGGACCGCGCTGGCGCGTCCATATCGAGCCCAATGGCGAAGGGGCTGCNCAGGGCCCGGGCAGCATCACGGCCGACCATGTCATCCTCGGCGCGGGCGCGCTGGGGTCGACGGAGATCCTGCTCCGCTCGCGCGAGAAGGGACTGCCGCTGTCCGACCGGCTGGGGGCGAATTTCTCGGGCAATGGCGATGCGCTGGGCTTCGCATATGACAGTTACCTNAAGGCTGAAAAACAGGGCGATACGCTGACTGCGCAGCCNCTCTATGCGNTTGGCGTNGGCGCTTCGGATATCGCGAAGGATGCCTATCCGGGGCCCTGCATTACCGGCGTNATCGACATGCGGGCGACCGAGGATGTCACCGACGGGCTGGTTATCCAGGAAGGTGTNGCGCCGGGGATCATNGCCACCGCGCTCGCGCCTGCNTTCTTCTTTGGNGAGGCGCTGGCNGATGGGTTCACGCGGTTCGGCATGGACCAGGTCAAGCCGCGCCTGCTCGATGCCAAGGCAATGGGCGAAGCGGTNCAGACCGATCCGGGAAGCATCGCGCAATGGGCATACAAGGGGCCTATGGCGCGTACGCAGACCTATCTGGTGATGAGCGTCGACGATTCGGGTGGGCAGCTCGCACTCGAAGACGACCGGCTTGCGATCCATTGGGCCCAGGCCGGCGAACAGCGCAGTTTCCGGCGCGACGACGACCGCATGGCCGAAGCCGCGCGCGCAATCGATGCGCAGTATTTCTCCGATCCCCTGTGGAGCGACCCGTTCGGCAAGAAGCTGATCACCGTCCATCCGATCGGTGGCTGCGGGATGGGTGACGATGCCGCGCATGGCGTGGTCGACGATACCTGCCGCGTGTTCGCCGGNACGAGCGGAGCCGAGGTGCACGAAGGGCTCTACGTTTGCGACGGGGCGGCGCTGCCCGGGGCGGTGGGCGTCAATCCGTTGCTGACGATCACCGCAGTGGCCGAACGCGCGATCGAAAAACTGGCCCGGCGACAGGGCTGGCAGATCGATTACACGCTGGGCAAGGAAGCGCCCTTGCCNGCGCCAGTGGAGCAAGCCGCAGAAAAGCCGCAAGCCGACCCAGCACCCGAACCCGCGGCGGCCACGACCGGCCATNGCATGCGGCTCGACATCGCCAAGTGGGTGCCCGGTCACGCAATCGAGGCTGTGGCGCAAGCCGTCGAGAAAGCCGCACGGCATTTCAGGACCGGGGCGATCGATGAAGGCAANGCAGCGATCCGCCAGCTGGNGATCGACCATCCNAATGCGATGAGCCCGGGGCTGTCGTTCACCGAAACCATGGCAGGCCACATCAGCGCCACCGGATGNCATCACCGTCCGTGCGGCCATGTCGAGCGGATCCGCGACGATTATGCCAATGGCGAAGCCTGGGGGCGCAGCGAAGGCAGCGCGTGCGATTTCCGCCTGACGGTGACCACAGACAACCTCCATCGCATGCTCGAGGAGAAGGACCATCGCTCGCGGATCACCGGCGCGGTGACGGTCAGCGCGCTATCGCCCGATCCGCTGCCCGTTCGTGAAGGGACCTTCCGGCTGCTGGTCGCCGATCCCGAACGGGCGGAAAGCTGGACGATGCTTTACGACATGGTCCTCGAAGGACCTGGAGGCCCGGTTCATTTCCATGGCTTCAAGACGCTTGCGCAGCGCGGCAAGTCCGATCCGTGGACCGATCTGACCACTTTGTTCGTAACGCTGCGCACAGGCGAGGATGCGACGGGCGAACTGATCGGGCGCGGCGTGCTGAAGCTGGGCATCGATGAATTCATGCGCCAGCTGACGACGATCGAAGTGCACGACAGCAATAGCCTGATCGGTCACGTGGTGAACCTGATCCCGCAGGCGCGCAAAGCGATCGAAACCTATTTCGTCGCCAAATATGCGGGCTTCTTNGCGATGACTACGTTCCGCGCCTATGGCGGGATGCTGGCAACGCTCAACGATTTCCCCGCCAAGGACGCGGCCGGCCTGGTCGCGCGCGCCTTGCGGCTACCCCCTCCCGAACGCCATGTCGTCCCGACTGNCGATGGCATCAACATCGGCCTGACCCGCTATCGCGGCGGCCCGCGCGGGCCGCTGGTACTGGCGCCGGGACTGTCGGTGCGCGCCTCCAGCTTCGCGACACCTACGTTCGAGGAAAACCTCACCGAAAGCCTCGTCGCCCAGGGCTATGATGTGTGGCTGTTCGATTACCGCGCGAGCGCGGATTCGGGCAATGATACCGAGCACCCGCCCGAGTTCACGATCGACGACATTGCGCGGCATGACTGGCCTGCGGCGATCCGCAAGATCCGCGCTGTCACGGGCGCCGACAGCGTCCAGGCGATCGCGCATTGCGTCGGTTCGATGAGCCTCCTGATGGGTATCGGCGCGGGCTGGGTGTCGGGCGTGCGGTCGATGATCGCCTCGCAGCTGACGCTGCATCCGGTAACCGACTGGCTCAACTACATGAAGGCCGATCTCGGCCTCGTCGGCGCGCTGGAACAGGTGTCGATGCTCGATGGCCATCTCCATTTCGTCGGGCGGGGCACCGAAGAAGATAATGAAATCGATGCCATCGCCTACCAGATCCCGGTGCCCGAAGGGCAGGCCTGCAAGAACCCGGTATGCCGCAGGGTATTCGGGGTGTTCGGTCCGAGCTGGGATCATGCGCAACTGGGCCACGATACGCATCTGGCGCTGGGCAGCATGTTCAGCCGTGTTGCGCTCAAGCCGTTCGAACACCTGCAGGACATCATGCGGCAGGGGCTGGCAGTCGATGCGGCGGGAGATGCGGTATATACAACGGAGGATGCGGCGCGGCGGCTGGCGTTGCCAATCAGCTTCCTGTCGGGCGCGACCAACAAGCTGTTCTATCCCGAAAGCGGGCAGCGCACTCGGGTCTGGCTGCAGGACCGCAACGACCGCGAGCTATACCAGCAGCGGATCGTGCCCGATTACGGCCATATGGACTTGTTCATAGGGCATAGCGCGCATCGCGATGTCACGCCGGTGATCCTCGAACAGCTCGAATGGCTGGACGGCCGGGCGCAGCATGCGGCGGACCGCCACCAGGCGTAATCGCTCGCTTTTGCAGTGCAGCGGATAACGCCCGCTGGCGCGCGCCGAGGGCTGGTGTTGGAGCACTTGGCTGCGCTACGCAATTTTTCGCGTCGTGGAGGTTCGGCAGTTGGACAAGATGTTTCGCCGAGAAATTCTCGAGGCGATCGGGCACGGGGTGGTGTTCACCGATCCCGCAGAGAAGATCACTTACGCCAATCGCTATTTCTTCGAGATTACGGGCTATGACGAGAGCGAGGTGCTCGGGCGGACGTGCCGGTTCCTGCAGGGGCCCGAGACTGCGGCCGAGACCAAGTGGCGGATCCGGCAGGCGCTCGATGCGCGTACGCAATTCGATGGCGACGTCCTCAACTATCGCAAGAATGGCGATGCGTTCTGGAACAGCATGTCGATCACGCCGCAGTTCGGCGACGATGGTGAACTGATCGGTTATGTCGGGATCACGCGTGACGTTACCGAGAGCAAGGCCCGCCAGCTTCGCAATGAAGAGCTCGAGCAGCAGTTTCGCCTGATCTTCCAGAAGATCCAGGCAGGTATCGTGGTCCACTCGCCCGAAGGGGATGTGGAGATGATCAACCTGCAGGCTTGCCGCCTGTTGGGTCTTTCGCACGATGAAGATGCCGCACTGGGCGAATTCGAGGAGCTTACGCTCATGCTCGAGGACGGGACGACGCTGGCGAAGGAGGATTATCCGGCGCGGCAGGTGGCGGCGACGGGCGAATTCAAGCGCGGCCTGATCGTCGCTCTTGCACAGGACGGGCTGAAAGATGTGCGGTGGCTGTCCTGCAGTGCCTTTCCAATCTGCAACGACGCTGGCGAAGTCACGGTCATCGTATCCAGCGTGACCGATATCACTCATGCGCGAGAACAGCAGTTCGCGGCCCAGCGCGACCGCGAGCGGTTCGAACTGGCATCGCGCGCCGCGAAGAGCATGATCTTCGACTGGAACCTCGTCACCGGCGCGCTCTGGACAAATCAGAATTTCGAACGGATTTTCGGAACGCAGCCCCCGGCCGAAATGAATTTGGACAATGTCGCGCAGTTCGTCCTCGAGGCCGAGCGCGAGACTACGCATGGCCAGCTGCTCGAGGCGTTCGAGCAGGGCAGCGAACGGCTCGAAGGGGAATTCCGCTTTGCCCGGCCGCGGGGCGGNGTCGGGATCGCGCATGCGGAATTCATGATCCATTACAATGACGAAAAACCNGTGCGTATCGTNGGGGCGATCCGGGATCTGACNGAGCTGCGGCGNAAGGAACAGCGGCTGGAAACCTCGGAAGAGCGNCTGCGGATCGTGGCCGAACTGTCGAGTGACATGCTGTGGGAACTCGACCCGCGCACCGACCTGTTGTGGCGCGCCAGCGAAGGGGTGGAGCGGCTCGGGCTCGATCCGTCGCTGGCGCCCTATTCGGGCGGCGTGTGGCACAACACCATCCTGCCCGAAGACCGGCGGGAGGTGATCGCTTCCTTCTGCGAGGCGATNGAANGCAAGGCGGATCGCTGGCGCGCCGAATACCGGATCGAGCGCGCGGACGGGTCACACCTCCTGGTCGAGGACCGGGCGGCGATCATCCGGTCGAAAGACGGCACGGCAATCCGCGTTGTCGGGGCGGTACGCGATATCACCGAAAGCCGGCGGCTCGAGGACATCCTGCGCGAGAACCAGTCGCTCGAGGCTCTGGGCCAGCTTACCGGTGGGGTGGCCCACGACTTCAACAACATGCTGATGATCATCATGGGCAATGCAGAGACGCTGGCCGAAGATCTCGCCAGTCCGTCGGACCGCGAACGGCTCGAACTGATCCACTCGGCGGCGCGCAACGGAGCCGAACTTACCAGCCGCCTGCTGTCCTTCGCGCGGCAGCAGCCGCTGGCCCCGCAACGGATCGATATTGCCGAACAGATGGCGCAGGCAGCCCGCCTGATCCGCCACGCACTGCCCGACCAGGTGGAACTGACGGTCGATGTCGAAGGCCAAACGCTCTATGCCGAGGTCGATCCCAGCCAGCTCGACAATGCGCTGGTCAATCTGGCGCTCAATGCCCGCGACGCAATGCCGCAGGGCGGTTCGCTCTCGCTGGAAGCGCGCCCGTACCGGGTCGAGGCCGGTCTGCTCGATTCCGTGCTGGAGCCTGGCGACTACATCCGGATAGCGATGGTCGATACCGGTGCCGGGATCGCGCCGGAGATCGCGCCGCGCGTGTTCGAACCCTTCTTCACCACCAAGCCGATCGGCGATGGAACGGGGCTGGGGCTCAGCATGGTCTATGGCTTTGCCAAGCAATCCGGCGGCTACGCGCTGGTGGAAAGCAGCCCGGGCAAGGGGACGACGGTCAGCATCTTTCTTCCGCAGGCAGCNGGTGGNCGGCCCGTCCCGCGCTCAAACGACGCAAGNCCGCGGATNGNCNGGNAAAANGCGACCATCCTGCTGGTCGAGGACGATACGCANGTGCGCGACTACGTCGAATGGATCCTGAACGCCGAAGGATATTCGGTGCTGAGCGCGTCCGATGGCCGCGAGGCGCTTGAGATACTGGAGCAGCATACGGAAATCAGGCTGATGTGCACCGATGTCGTCATGCCCGGCAGGATGGACGGTATCGAACTCACGCGCGAGGCACAGCGCCGCTTACCCGGCCTCAAGGTGCTGGTGATTTCAGGCTACGCAAGCGAGGCATCGCTGCGCGAGGCGCTCGATTGGAGCGATACCGCCTGGCTGCCCAAACCGTTCACCCGCCGTGACCTGGCGGGCGCGCTGGCGCAGATGGAGCGAAGCTGACCGCGCTCAGCAGTTGACGGATGCGGGCCGGGCNGCGAACTTCGCCCTTTCGAAGGTCAGAGCGAATTCCACCGCGTTGCGGACCTCCAGCTTCTTGAAGATATTCGCACGGTGAACCTCGACGGTTCGCGGGCTGATATCGAGCGCGCGGGCAATTTCCTTGTTGCTGCTGCCATGCACGATCTGGTTGGCGATTTCGCTTTCTCGCGATGTCAGCCGCGCAATCAGCGATTTGCACGCTTCCACTTCCGCAACCTGCCGCCGCAGTTCCACCGACCGTTCGATATGCCCCGCGATCTTGTCTGCGAAGCTCTTGATCGACACCGGCTTCTCTACGAAATCGACCGCGCCGCATTTCATGGCTTCGACGGCTAGGCTCACTTCGCCATGCGAGGTAAGCATGATGACGGGTATTGCTTGCGCTTCGGCCGGGATCTTGCCCAGTACTCCCAGCCCGTCGAGTTCGGGCATCCGCATGTCGAGGACTACGCAATCTGGAATCTCGAATTCGAGGCTGTCGAGGAAATCCACGCCGCTGCGAAAGGGACGGCAAACATAGCCGAACCGTTCGAGCCCGCGCACCAGCGTCTGGCGCACACCGGATTCGTCATCGACGATCGCGATGCGGTGTTTAGCGTCGTTATTGGCGTTCGTGTCCTGCGGATCAGCAGTCAATAGTTCCTCCACCCCTGCTCGGTCGTATCGGCGCATCGAGGCGCACAATACAACCCCTTTCCGGCCGGAACCTGCTCTTACCCCGCCCTCGAGCAATCGGCGCGCCCCGACAATGGATGTGGGGGTTAGCCGAATTATCATTAACATCGTCGGAACGCAAATTTGCGGCGCATAAACAAGATGCTATCGGACGGGGCCTAGGATGGGGCGCGGCTGCATTCTACCCAGCGAGATCGGGGGGGCGACTGTTCGTGCAGCTAGACTTGCGTGAACGCTTCATTTGTCGTCGGTGAAGGCGGCGACGGCAGAGATCGACATGGTCGGAACGCCCAGAAAAATTCTCAGGACCGTTACTTGGGTCCTTCGCGAAGTGCGCTCGCGTAGCTTTAAGGGCGCCCTATCAGGACTTGAGCCAGGTCCTGATAAGGAAGGCCACCGTTCCCAGCACTGCGACGCTCGCGAGCCAGATTGCTGCCATCCATCCCAGCCGCTNCCACAGCGGGCGATCTTCGGGCTGCCCCATCAATGGTAACCTTCGTCGCCCACCTTNCCGCGAAAGACCCAGTAGGCCCAGGCGGTATAGGCGATGATCAGCGGCATGGTGATGGCAACGCCCACCAGCATGAAGATCTGGCTGCGTTCGGGTGCCGCGGCATCCCAGATGGTGACGCCGGGCGGGACGACATAGGGCCACATGGTGAAGCCGAGCCCCGCCATNCCGAAGAAGAACAGCGCCAGGCTGAGCCAGAAGGGCTTGCTGTGGCGCTCGACCGACAGCGAACGCAGCAGGGCGATGGCGATAACTCCGGTCAGGATGGGCACGGGCGCAGCGAGGTATATCTCCGGCGCCGTCAGCCAGCGATCGGCATATTCGGCGTTGAGGAAGACGTTGTAGAGGCTGACCCCGCCCATCAGCGCGAGGGTGGCCCATGCCGCGCGCTTGCCCATCTGCCGCGCGTGGTGCTGGCCAGGCCCGTCGAGCTTCCATACCAGCCAGGTTGCGCCGAGCAGGGCATAGCCCGCCACCGTGCCGAGCCCGGTCAGCAGCGTGTAGGGCGTCAGCCAGTCGAACCAGCTGCCCGCATAGGCGCGGTCGACCACCTCGATCCCCTGCAGCAACGCGCCCAGCGTCATCCCCTGCGCCATCGCCGTGACCAGGCTTCCGCCGGTGAAGGCGGCATCCCACAGCCGCCGATGGCCAGGGTCGCGCCAGCGGTATTCGAAGGCGACTCCGCGAAAGACCAGCCCCAGCAACATGGCGATGATCAGCGGATAGGTGGCGGGCAGGATCACCGCGTAGGCCAGCGGGAAGGCAGCGAAAAGCCCGCCGCCGCCCAGCACGAGCCAGGTTTCGTTGCCATCCCAGACCGGGGCGATCGAATTCATCGCGCGGTCGCGTTCGGGCCCGACTTCGAAGGTCGGGAAGAGGATGCCGATGCCCAGATCGAACCCGTCCATCACGACATATGCGAAGACCGCAAAGGCGATGATGAACGCCCAGATCACGGTGAGGTCGATATTAACGGCCATCGGTCGCCTCCTCCTGATTGCGCGGCAGGGTGCTGGGGTCGCCCGGGTTCTGCGACGGCCCCGGGGTAATGCCGGCGGTACGGATGGGGCCCGTATCGCCGCGCTTGACGCCCTTCTCGCCGACATGGGGCGATTTGCGCATCAGGTGGAGGATGTACCACACACCCGCGCCGAAGACCGCGAAATAGACCAGGACAAAGGCCACCAGCGATGCGCCGACCGCGGGCGCATCGAGCGGGCTGGCTGCATCGGCCGTGTGCAGGAGGTTGTAGATCACATAGGGCTGGCGGCCGACCTCGGTCGTGATCCAGCCGGCCAGCACTGCGACAAAGCCGCTGGGCGCCATGACCAGGGCCGCACGGTGCAGCCATTGCCAGTCGTAGAGCTTGCGCCGGAACCGTGCGACGAGGCTCCACAGACCCAGCCCGAGCATGGCGAAGCCGATGCCGACCATGATGCGGAACGACCAGAACACGATGCCGACCGGCGGTTCCTCGTCGTCGGGAATGGTGTCGAGCCCGGCGAGCGGGGCATCGAGGTCGTGCTTGAGTATCAGGGAGGACAACTTCGGGATTTCGAGTGCATATTTGACGCGTTTTTCCTCGCTGTCGGGAATGCCGAACAGGATCAGCGGCGCCCCGTCGGGGTGGCTCTGGTAATGGCCTTCCATCGCCATGACTTTCTGCGGCTGGTGCTCGAGCGTGTTGATGCCGTGCATGTCGCCGGCGACGATCTGGATCGGCGCGACGATTGCCGCCATCCACATTGCCATGGAGAACATCTTTCGTGCGTGCAGGTTGGTGCGGTCGCGCAGCAGGTGCCAGGCGCCGACCCCGCCGACGACGAAGGCAGTCGTGAGGTAGGCGGCAGTCACCGTGTGGACCAGGCGATAGGGGAAGCTGGGATTGAAGATGATCTCGAGCCAGCTGTCACCCGGCAGATATTGCCCGTTGGCGCCGATCTCGTACCCCACCGGCGTCTGCATCCAGCTGTTGACCGACAGGATCCAGAAAGCGGACACGAAGGTCCCCACCGCGACCATCAGCGTGGCGGCGAAATGGAGCTTCTTGCCGACGCGGTTCATGCCGAACAGCATGACGCCGAGGAACCCGGCCTCGAGGAAGAAGGCGGTCAGGACCTCATAGGCCATCAGCGGGCCGATGACGGGGCCGGCAATGTCGGAGAAGACCGACCAGTTGGTGCCGAACTGGTAGCTCATCACGATGCCCGAGACGACGCCCATGGCGAAGGCGATGGCGAAGATCTTCAGCCAGTATTTGAACAGGTCGAGATATAGCTGCTTGCCGGTCTTGAGCCACAGGCCTTCGAGCACAGCGAGAAAGCTGGCGAGCCCGATCGAGAATGCCGGAAAGATGAAGTGGAAGCTCACCGTAAAGGCGAACTGGATCCGGGCGAGTAGAAGTGCGTCGACGCCTTCGAACATGACTTTTTCCCTATCTCTCTGCCTGTCTAGCGGAGCGGGGGGCTCGGGGCCCGTCCGATTTACGCAAGGGGTGTTGCATTGGATCGGCGTTCGGCGCGCCAGCGATAGAAGGTCTTCTCCGAAATGCCGATTTCGCGGCAACTTTCGCATACGCCCCGGCCGGCGGCAATGAGCGCCGCGATCCGGCGGCAGCGGGCGTCCTTGTCGGGGATGCGCGGCATCAGATCATCCCCCGCGCCATGTCGGAGGGCGGCACCTCGGGCGGGCCGCCATTGGCCGCAAGCTCGCGAAAGGCGCGGTTCTGCGACAGGAACACCCGGCCGCTGAGCTCGGCGACGAAATCCGTGCGGTTCAACCGGTCCATGACCGGCCCCTTGACCTCGGACAGGTGCAATCCGATCCCGGCGTCGGCGAGGCGATGATTGATCGCCTCGAGGCTTTCGAGGCCAGAAGCGTCGATCTCGTTCACTGCGCTGCACATCAGGATCACGTGGCGCACTGCGGGNCGGTCGGCGACTTCCTCGAGGACATATTCCTCGAGCCAGCGCGCGTTGAGATAGGTCAGGCTCTCGTCGATGCGGATCGACAGGACGTGCGGCACGGTGAACACGTCATGGCGGTCGATATTGCGGAAATGCTCGGTCTCGGGAACGCGGCCGACGATCGCGGCATGCGGGCGGCTGGCGCGCCACAGATAGAGCAGCAGNCCCACCGCNACCCCNGCGATCACNCCCAGTTCGACGCCCGCCACCAGAGTGATGACGATGGTCACCATATGCGCCGCGAAATCGGCCTTGGAATAGCGCCACAGCTGGCCCGGTGTCTTCAGATCGACAAGGCTGAGGACGGCAACGATGATCGTCGCGGCCAGTGTCGCGATCGGCAGGCTGAACAGCAGCGGTGTCAGGAACAGCCCCGCCAGCGCGATACCCACCGCGGTATAGGCGCCCGCAGCGGGCGTTTCCGCACCGGCATCGAAATTGACCACCGACCGGGCGAAACCACCGGTGACGGGATAGCCGCCCGAAAAGGCGCTGGCGATGTTCGACGCGCCGAGGCCGATCAGTTCCTGGTTCGGCGCGATCCGCTGGCGGCGCTTGGCGGCCAGCGTCTGCGCGACCGACACGCTCTCGACAAAGCCGATGATCGAGATCAGCAGCGCGGGCACCCATAGCTGCGCAATCAGGTCGGGATTGGTGGAGGGCAGGGCAAATGGCGGTAATCCCTGCGGGATCGCCCCGACGAGGTTGACCCCGCGCGCGCCGAGGTCGAGCGCGAGCGCCGCCACGATGGTTGCAGCGACAGCGGCAACCGGCCCCGCCTTGGCGACGATATCGGCGGCATGCTGCGTCAGGCCCAGCCGGACCAGCAGCGGCTTCAACCCCTTGCGCACCCAGAACAGGAACAGCGTGGCGGGCAGCCCGATCGCGAGCGTCCAGGGATTGATCTGGTCGATGGCCGCGGCAATCCCGCCGAGCATGGCGGGCCAGGTATCCCCGCCCGCGCCGACACCCAATATGTGCTTGAGCTGGCTGGTCGCGATCAGGATCCCGCTGGCCGTGATGAAGCCGCTGATGACCGGATGCGACAACAGATTGGCAAGGAAGCCCATTCGCAGCAAGCCGAGCACTGCCAGCATGATGCCGGACAGCGCGGCGAGCGTGATCGCGGCTTCGAGATAGAGCGCCGTGCCCTGCGCTGCCACCGCACCGGCCGCGCTTGCAGTCATCAGCGAAACTACTGCCACCGGCCCCACCGCCAGCGTGCGGCTGGTCCCGAAAATCGCATAGGCCACCAGCGGCAGGATCGAGGCATAGAGACCCACGACCGGGGGCAGGCCCGCCAGCAGCGCATAGGCCAGGCTCTGCGGGATCAGCATGATGGTCACGACCACGGCCGCCACCAGATCCCGCGTCAGAACCGTGCCGTTATAGGAGCGGCCCCATTCGAGAATCGGGAAGTATTGCGCCAGCGCATGCGCGCGCTGGCGCTGCCCGGGTGCGCTTGCCGGTGCCGCGCTACCTTCGGTGCCGGCCGGTTCCATCAGGCTGCGGTCTTGACCTGCGGCCGTGCCAGCCACTCATGGCCCTTGAGCATGCCGTTCCAGTAGATCCACGGCAGCGCCTCGGACTTGAGCAGCCAGCTGAGCCGGCGCGGACGGGTGCCGTCGATCAGCCAGGTGGGCAGGCTGGGCAGGAGCTTGCCGCCATACCCGAATTCGGCGAGCACGATCTTGCCGCGTTCGACGGTCAGCGGGCACGAACCATAGCCGTCGTAATCGGCGACCGGCTGCTTGCCGTCGAGCACCGCCAGCGCGTTGACCGCGACGATCGGGGCCTGCTTGCGCACGGCGGCTGCGGTCTTGGCATTGGGGCTCGACCCGGCATCGCCGAGCCCGAAGACATTCGGATAGCGCACATGGCGCAGGGTGATCGGATCGATATCGACGAAGCCGCTTTCGGCCTGCGCGAGCGGGCTGTCGGCAACGAACGCCGGGGCGACTTGCGGGGGAACGACATGGAGCATGTCGAACGCGACCGTTTCCTCACCGGCTTCGGTTTTGAACGTGGCGGTCTTTGCCGGTCCGTCGACCGCGACAAGTGTTTGGTTAAGCTTGAGGTCGATGCCGTATTTCTCGACATATTCCATCAGCGCGGGGACGTATTCCTTGACTCCGAACAGGACTCCGCCGGCATTGCGGAACTCTACATCGATATCGCCCAGCACGCCGCGATCGGCCCAGGCGTCGCACGACAGGTACATCGCCTTCTGCGGTGCGCCCGCGCATTTGATCGGCATCGGCGGCTGGCTGAAGATCGCCCGGCCTGATCTAAGCGTACGAACGAGGTTCCAGGTGTAGGGCGCCAGGTCGTAGCGATAGTTCGAAGTGACGCCATTGCGCCCGAGCGTCTGCTCCAGTCCCTCGATCTGTTCCCAGGCGAGCCGTATGCCCGGTGCAACGATCAGCAGCCGATAGGCGATCGTGCTGCCATCGCGCAGCGTAAGCTGGTTGTCTTCGGGCTGGAAGGTCGCCGCCGCCTGCCGGATCCAGCGGGTGCGTTTGGGCATGACGCTGGCCATCGGGCGGCAGGTCACGGGCGCATCGAACACCCCGCCGCCGACCATGGTCCAGCCGGGCTGGTAATAGTGGTGTTCGCTCGGTTCGACGATGGCGATGTCGAGCAGGGGCCGTCGCTTGAGCAGCGATGCGGCGGTGGAGATGCCGGCCGCACCGCCACCGATGATGACCACTTCGTGCGTGTAGCTGCGTGCCATGCCAGATCTCCGGTTTGCGGGTGCTATTCGGCCAGTTGCGATGTGAGCGCGGACAGGTCGTAACCCGCGGCGCCGGCTTGCTCGAGGCGGTCGGCTACGCTCAATCCTTCGGGATTGGCGAGCGCATCGAGCGTGATCGAACGGGTGCCGGTGCGACAATAGGCGAGCACCTTGCCGCCGGCTTCGCGGCGGACCTGCCCGAAGGCGGCAACCGCTTCGGCAGGAAATGCGCCGCCGGCAACGGGGATATGGTGGAAGCGCATGCCGGCGCTTTCCGCCGCCGCGCGCATGACTTCCGCGGCGGGCTGGTCATCGTCCTCGCCATCGGGGCGGTTGCAGACCAGCACGCTGAACCCGTCCTGGACCAATGTCGGCAGCGCTTCGGGCGAAAGCTGCGGAGCCACTGCAAAGCGATCGGTTACGCGTTTGCAGGTCATGCCGATTTCGCTTCGAACAACCGGACCAGCGCCATGCCCGCCAGCATCGCGGCGACGAATATTGCGGCCGCACCCGGTTCGATCACCAGAGCGGCAATTCCGGGGCCGGGGCACAGGCCGGCGATGCCCCAGCCAATTCCGAACAAGGCGGCTCCGCCGATCAGGCGCGGCGTGAGATCGGCGCGGGTGGGAAGGTGGAAGGCCTCGGCCAGCCACGGCGTCTGCATCCGCGGAACCGCTCGCCAGACAACTGCCATGACGAGCACTGCCCCGCCCATCACGAAGGCGAGCGTCGGGTCCCACGCGCCGAACAGGTCGAGGAAGCCGCGTACGCGCGCCGGGTCGGTCATTCCGCCAAGTGCGAGACCGGCGCCGAACAAGGTACCCGAGACGAGGGCGGGGAGGGCGGGGCGGGTCATCGCGGCACCTCCATGCCCAGCGCATTCATCGCGGCGACAGTGGCGATGCCCGCCGCCATGAAGGTCAGCGTGGCAACGATCGAGCGAGCGGACAGGCGGCTGACGCCGCAAACCCCGTGACCGCTGGTGCACCCGCTGCCCAGCCGCGTCCCGATACCTACCAGCAGGCCCGCGACAATCAGGACCGGGGCGCTGGCGAAGCGGGCTTCGATACCGCCTTGCAGCATGGACACGACCAGCGCGCCNAGCGGTAGCCCGATAACGAATGTCCAGGCTCCGCTGCGGGCAATGCCGCTGCCGCCCAGCCCCGCNGCCTTGGCCGCAATCCCGGAAACGCCNGCNATACGGCCCAGNCCAAGCAGCATGACGGCCGCGGCAAGGCCNATNAGCACGCCGCCCGCAAGGCCGGCGAGCGGGGCCGCCTCGGNATAGCCNGGCAGNGTCATACCGCGTTCACCGGGATCTTGATGTAACTGACGCCATTATCTTCCGGTTCGGGCAACCGCCCGCCACGGATGTTGACCTGCACCGAAGGCATGATCAGCTTGGGCATGTCCAGGGTCTTGTCGCGGCTGGTCCGCATGGCGACGAAGTCTTCCTCGGTGACACCGTCCTTCACATGGACGTTTTCCTCGCGCTGCTGCTTGACCGTGGTCTCCCAGGCATATTCGTCGCGGCCCGGCGCCTTGTAGTCGTGGCACAGGAACAGGCGGGTATCGTCGGGAAGCGACAGCAGGCGCCGGATCGAGCGGAACAGTTCGTGTGCATCACCGCCGGGGAAGTCGGCGCGTGCGGTGCCGAAATCGGGCATGAAGATCGTGTCGCCGACAAACGCCGCATCACCGATGATGAAGGCCATATCCGCGGGCGTATGTCCGGGCACGTGCAGCGCGATGCCCTCGAGCTCGCCAAGGGCGAAGCTTTCGCCATCGTCGAACAGCTTGTCGAACTGCGATCCGTCGCGCTCGAAATCGGTACCGGCGTTGAACAGCTTGCCGAACACTTCCTGCACGCGGATGATCTCGCGGCCGATCGCCAGCTTGCCACCCAGCCTTTCCTGCAGATAGGGCGCTGCCGAGATATGATCGGCATGCGCATGCGTCTCGATCAGCCAAGTAACTTTCAAATTATTCGAAGTGACATATTCGATAATTCGGTCGGCGGAGCCGTTCGAAGTCCGGCCCGAGGCTGCTTCGAAGTCGAGCACCGAGTCGATGATCGCCGCCTCCGCGGTCTTGGGATCATGCACGACGTAGGATATGGTGTTGGTGGCTTCGTCGAAGAAGCCGGCGATCGAGGGGCGGCGCGTCTTGTCGTCGCGGGCGCGCCCGATCTGCTGCGTGGCGTGGACGAGTGGTTGGTCGGTAGCCATCGGACTTACTCCTGTAAATTACATAAACTATGTATATGTATTGCACTATTGATGTCAAGTGGTAGGAAGGCGCGATGAGGCAGGAAGCGCATAACCCCGGCGATGCATCTGCGGCCCCCTGCGCGGGCCTGCGGATCGGCGACATGGCCCCCGATTTCTCGGCGCGCAGCACTACGGGCGATGTCCGTCTGTCCGATTACCGCGGGCGCTGGCTGGTGCTGTTTTCGCACCCGGCGGATTTCACTCCCGTCTGCACCACCGAATTCGTCGCGCTGGCGCGTGCGGCGGGTGATTTCGCTCAGCGCGACTGCGCGCTGATGGCGCTGTCGGTGGACAGCCTGTTCTCCCATTTCGCGTGGCTCAGGATGATCCGCGACCGGTTCGATGTCGAAGTCCGCTTCCCCATTCTCGAGGATCCGACGCTGGTGATCGGCCGAGGTTACGGGATGGTCGCACCGGGCGACAGCGACAGCGGCGCCGTACGATCGACCTTCTTCATCGATCCCGAGGGGGTGATCCGCGCGATGACCTGCTATCCCGCCAATGTCGGGCGTTCGACACCCGAAATGCTGCGCATGCTCGACGCGCTGCAGGCGGTCGACAAGGAGACTTCGCTGGCACCCGCGAACTGGCAGCCGGGCGAGGCACTGCTGGGCCAGCCACAGGCGGACCTCGACAGTGTCTTCGCGGCCGAGGGCGAGGCCGACTGGTTCCTGGGCAAGGCCGGGGCGGGAGCGCGCAGGTGAACGATGACGATCTGGTCGCGGCGCTGAAGGCGGTGGCCCACCCGGTCCGCTTGCGCATCCTGCAGACGCTGTCGGGCGCCGAACGCAATGTCGGCGAAATCGACGACGCGGCGGAGATCGGACAGCCGACGCTGTCGCAGCAACTGGCGGTCCTGCGCGGTGCCGGGCTGGTGGCCACGCGCAAGGACGCGAAGCTGGTTTATTACCGGATCGACGAAACCAAGCTCGGCCACGTGACCGCCGCGCTGGCGCAATTCGCCGGCGAAGCGGTGGGGTCAGAAGCGCCGGTCCGTCGCCGCACTTCAGCGCCCGGCGTGGCCAATTTTGCCCAGCTCGGCTGAGCTGGGGCGAATTCCGAAACTCCCAATAAGCACGCTCCCTGATCATGATCAGGGAGGCGGCGAATGGTGCAATTTATGCACCATCGCGCAGCAGAAAACGCAAATGAGAATGACTTGCAATAGAAGTTGCGCGGGCTTAGGCGGACGCTCCAAGCGAATCAGCAGGGCCCAGCACACGTGTTCCGAAAACTCCTTCCCGCAGTCTTTCTCATCCTCGCGACTCCGGCCGCGGCAGGCACCCAGACACTGCCGCACGATCTCAGCGTATGGGGCATGTTCGCGCAGGCGGACTGGGTGGTGAAACTGGTGATGGTCGGGCTGGTCCTGGCCTCGGTCGCCACCTGGAACGTCCTTATCGCCAAGCATCTCGAGCTCGCGCGCCAGCGCAAGAGCGCCGAAGCCTTCCGCGACACGCTGGCCGACGCGGGATCGCTGGCGCAGCTCGATGCCGCGTCCGCCGCGCATCCCATCGTTAAAGAGGCGCGGGCGGAAATCGCCCAGTCCGCCGATGCTCTGGCGGATGCCGAGGGCCTGAAGGAGCGCCTCGTCTCGCGCCTCGACCGCTACGAGGCGAAAGTTGCCCGCAAGATGACGCAGGGGGTCACGATCCTCGGCACCATCGGGGCGACGGCGCCCTTCGTCGGCCTGTTCGGCACGGTGTGGGGCATCATGAACAGCTTCATCGGGATTGCGGAATCGCAGACCACCAATCTCGCCGTGGTGGCGCCGGGCATCGCCGAAGCCCTGCTGGCGACGGCATTGGGCCTCGTGGCCGCCATCCCCGCCGTGGTGATATACAACCATTTCGCGCGTGTGATCGCCGCTCATCGCGCCGTGGTCGCCGATAGCGCGGCCGCCTTGCTACGCATCGTTTCGCGCGATCTGAGCCGCGGCACGCTGCCCGCGGTCGAGGGCTGACCATGGCGCTCAAACTTGCTTCGGACAGCGAGGACCTCGCGGTCGCGCATGAAATCAACGTGACGCCGTTCATCGACGTGATGCTGGTGCTGCTGATCATTTTCATGGTCGCCGCGCCGCTCGCGACCGTCGACGTCAAGGTCGATCTGCCGGTATCCAACGCGCAGGCGGCTGCCAAGCCCGAAACCCCCGTCTACCTTTCGCTACAGGCCGACGGGGCCATCCTGGTAAACGAGGACGCGGTCGAGCTCGGCGGGCTCGGTATGGCGATCGAACAGGCGACCGCAGGCGACCGTGAGGAGCGCGTTTTTCTGCGTGCCGACAAGGCGATCACCTATGACGAGATCATGCAGGCCATGAACGCCCTGCGGGCTGCAGGCTACGTCCATGTCGCTCTGGTCGGCGCGGAAGCCGCCGGAGCGGCGCAGTGATCGATATCGGGGCAGGCCGCAGCCACTGGATGCTGGGAGGCGGTTTCGCGATCGCCGGCCATGCAGCCGTGCTGGCGGGCGTGCTCCTGGTCAACACTGGGCCGGTGGAACCCCCGGTCGAGGATCCGGTGGTGCTGGTCGAGCTGCCACCGCAGGCGGCTCCAGCGCCTGCGCCGGCCGTTGTGCAGCCGGTCCAGCAGCAGGCCGACTACATCCCGCCGCAAACCTTGCCGCCGCGCGTCGAAGCGCCGCGCGTGAACGCACCTTTGCCGCGCGAATTCGTCGCTACGCCGCCGCCCCCGCCGCCGCTTCCTGCCCAGCGCAGCGCAAGCCCGCCGCCGAGGCCCGCTGCCCCGGCCGCGCCGCCGCGCGCTGCCCTGGCGACAACACCGGCGGGCAGTGGCACCGGAACCGCGGCTACCCCCGGCGACGATCCGAAGGCGAAGCGCGAGGANGCCGACTATTATTCTCTGCTCAGCGCGCATCTCAACCGCAAGAAGCGGTACCCCAGCGANGCCAAGAAGGCCCGCCAGCAGGGCGTCGTCACCGTTCGCTTCACCGTCCATGCGGATGGCCGGATCAGCGGCAGTTCGATCCGCACATCGAGTGGCCACGACCTGCTCGACCAGGCCACGCTCGACCTGATGGAGCGCGTCGCCCCGCTGCCCAGATTCCCGCGATCGATGACGCGCGACCGCGTCACGATCTCGCTTCCCATCGACTACTCACTACGCACGAAATGAGAGAAAGGTTTTACCATGAGGGATCGTAACCGGGGCGTGATCCGCCCGCTCAGCCTGCGCGGTGCCGGACGGGGCACTGCTGCGGCGATGGGCCTGTCGGCCGCGTTGATTGCCGGCGGTGCACAGGCGCAGGATGCCAATGGCGAAGACGAAGTCGTCCTCGACACGCTGCAGATCGAAGACGCCACCGCTGACGTTAACCCCAACGCCCAGCCGGGCGTACCCTACAAGGCGCGCACTTCGGGTGATCTGCGCCGCGTGAAGCCGCTCTCGGAAACCCCGCAGACGATCCAGGTGCTGACCGAACAGCAGCTCGAGGAACAGGGCGCAACCGACCTGCGCGACGTGCTCGACAATGTCCCCGGCGTGACCATCGGTACGGGCGAGAACGGCAACGCCTTCGGCGACCGTTACATCATCCGCGGCCACGAGGCCCGCAGTGACGTCTTCGTCGACGGCCTGCGCGATCCGGGCATGACCACGCGCGAGACTTTCGCGGTCGACCAGATCGAAATCACCAAGGGGCCGAGCTCGAGCTTCGCGGGTCGCGGTTCGACCGGCGGCGCAGTCAACTCGATCACCAAGAAGGCCAGCACCGATTACCAGTTCACGCGGGTGGACGCGGGCATCGGTACCGATGACTATTACNGCGTCACGCTCGACGCCAANGTGCCGCTGACCGATACGCTCGCGCTGCGTGCCAACCTGCTCTACGGTTACGAGGAAGTGCCCAACCGCAACTTCTCCGACCGCGAGCGTTACGGCGCCGCTGTGTCGGCCGCCTTCAAGCCCAGCGAAGTGTTCGAACTGGTGCTCGACTACTATCACCTGACGGCGAACGATACGCCCGATCTCGGCGGCTACGTTCCCCGGCCGACCGGTACCGGCCCGGACGATGTAACGGTTTACGAACCGTGGGACGACGTGCCCAATTACACGCAGAACGGCGACTTCCTGGATTCGGATGTNGATACGGTCACCGGCCGCATCTACATCACGCCGTTCGATGGCTTCACGATCGTCAATTCGACCCGCTACGGCGAAACCAGCAATGGCTATGTCCTTACCGGTCTTCGCGGCGGTGCCTACGACCCGGCGACGGACACCTACGCTCCGGTCACGCTCAGCACGCACCAGGGCAACCAGGAAGTCGAATATTTCGTCAACCAGTTCAATGTGCTGGGCGAATTCGCCACCGGCACCGTGCTGCACAATCTGATCGTGGGTGCCGAATATTCGAACCTCCAGGTCGCCAATGGCACTTACGACCTGACCGCGAACGGCGCGACCAATTGCGTCACTGCCGGGCGCGGCGGACTAAGCCCGAATTACTGCATCACCGATGAGAACCGCAATGTGATCTTCGGCGAGAACGANATCCACAANATCGTGCAGCGCACGATCGCGGATGGCAGTGTCGACAGCGATTGGCAGGTCGAGACGCTGTCGGTCTATGCGATGGACACGGTGGACTTCACCGACTGGCTGTCGGTCCATGGCGGGATCCGCATGGATGCCTTCAGCTACAGCAACGTGGTGACCAGCCGCGGCACGGTCACGCCCTACACCTACAGCGATACGCTGTGGAACGGCCATGCCGGGATCGGGGTGAAGCCGCTTGAAGAAGTGTATGTCTACTTCAACTACGGCACGGCCAAGAACATCAACGGCGGCGAATCCGATCTTGGCGGCAATTGCGGCTACGGCGGCATCTGTGTCGACGACGGTACCGGCATCGGCGATGGCAGCCCGGAAAGCAGCGAGAGCTTCGAACTCGGCGTCAAGGCCGACCTGTTCGACGATCGCNTCCTCCTGACTGCCGCGGCGTTCCAGATCACCAAGGGCGACGTGTTCGAATCTGCCGGCGACGGTTACAGCGCCGGTGGCTCGCTNAACACCGGCGAGAACCGTGTACGCGGTCTCGAATTCGGGCTGGTCGGCAACATCACCCCGCAGCTGCTCGCGCAGGCGGCACTGACCGTGATGGATTCGGAAATCACCGACTCGAACGACCCCGACAAGATCGGCCGCCGGCTGAGCAATTTCGCCAACACGCAGTTCAGCGGCCAGCTGCGCTACCAGGTCACCGATGCGATCGCCTTCGGCGGCACCGCGACCTACAAGAGCGCACAGTACACCGGCCAGCCNGACGATGCGGCGAGCTACGACAGCAATCTGGACATCTTCACCTACCGCGTGCCGGATTACTGGACCTTCGACGCCTTCGCGAGCGTGGATTTCAACCAGAATTTCGGTGCCCGCGTAAACGTGACCAACATCGGTAACGAGGATTACTACGTCTCGGGCTATCGCTCGGGTCACTTCCTCTACAAGGGTGACGAACGCCGGGCGACGCTGACGCTCACCGGCAAGTTCTGATACGGCAGGGCGCGGGCTTCGGCTCGCGCCCTTCCACTCTTGCGACAAGACGACACTGCCATGCTGACCATCATCGAGAACCTGCTTAACGATGAAGAAGTGCGCCGCTTTCNCGAGCGCTTGCATGCTGCCGACTGGCAGGACGGGGCGGGAACCGCCGGTACCCGCTCGATTGCTGTAAAGCAGAACCTCCAGCTCCCCCGGAAAGATGCCTTGGCGCAGGAACTGGGCAATGCGATCCTGCGGCAGCTCGGCCAGCATCCGGAATTCGTTTCTGCATCGCTGGCGGAGAAGATCTGGCCGCCGGTGTTCAATCTCTACCAGGACGGCGGACANTACGGCACGCATTCCGATGCGGCGCTGATGCGCCTGCCTGAAGCGGACCTGACCATTCGCAGCGACCTTTCGGCCACGCTGTTNCTGTCCGACCCGGACAGCTACGACGGCGGCGAGCTNATCGTCGAGGAGCAGTTCGGCGCGCAGGCGGTCAAGCTGGCGGCGGGCGACATGGTCCTCTACCCTTCGTCGAGCCTGCATCAGGTGGCGCCGGTGACGCGCGGGCAGCGGATCTGTGCGATAACCTGGATCCANAGCGCGGTCGCGGATACGCCGGCGCGCGCGCTGCTGTANGATCTCGATCAGTCGATCAGGGGGCTGACGCCCGAGCGGCCGAAAGACGATCCCGAGATCAACCGGCTGATCCANGTCTATCANAATCTNCTGCGGCGCTGGGCCCAGGTGTGATCGGCACGCGGCGGGCATTGCTGTGGGTGGNGCTNGCCATCCCGGCGGCGCTGATGATCCAGCGCTTCGCCAGCGGCGAGGCNCTGGCGATGGATTTGTANCATCCGAGCGGCGAGATGGCAGTGCGGCTGATGATCCTTGCGCTGCTGCCCGGTCCGCTGGCGGATGCGCTGGGGCANAGCCGCTTCCTGCGCGGCTGGCTGGCGATCCGCCGCAATTTCGGCGTGGCCGCATTCCTTTACGCGCTGCTGCACCTCGTATTCTATGTGCTCGACATGCGGATGATCGCCGCGATGCTCGATGAAGTGGTTATCCCCGGCATCTGGACCGGATGGCTCGCCCTCGTCTTGATGCTGGTTCCGGCGGCGATCAGTTCCGACCGGGCCATGCGCTGGCTGGGCCGCCGCTGGAAAAGCTGGCAGCGACTGGTGTACCCGGCANTCCTGCTGGCGCTGATCCACTGGCTGCTGCTCGATTGGCAGTGGGGGCCAGCACTCGTTCATTTGGCGCCGCTAGGGCTCGCCTGGNCCTTACGTTTNGCGCTGCGGCGCCGGAAATCGCTATCGAGGAGTATCGCATGACCTTTCGCCAAAACGCCAAACGCTCTGCTCTTGCCGCTGCCGCATTCGCAGCACTCGGCCTTGCAGTGCCTGCGCAGGCCGATGGCGACGTGACCTGCAATGCCGGCCCGCAGAAGGCTTGGCAGAAGATGTCCAAGCTCAAGAAGAAAGCCTGGCTGGAAGAGTGGGAACTGCTCAAGATGCAGGTCGAGGGCGATTGTTACGAAGTCTATGCGCGGACGAAGGAAGGACAGTCGATCGAGGCTTTCTTCCATCCCGTTACGCTGAAGAAGCTGGTGGTCTTCCGCCGCGGACAGGAAATCTACCGCGCCGACGGTTTTACCGGATAGCGCCCGTTTGCGCTGTTNNGGCGCATTCTCGGCTCAGGGTCAGTCCCGGTCCCCGGCGATCACCCGCGCGGCAATTTCACCGATCCCGTCGAATACCGCGGTGGCNTGCTGGCCAGCGGCTATTTCGTGCACNCCGGTAATTGCGCCGCTCGAAATCCACCANCCCGCCTGCGGATCGATGCCGCGCTCCGCCAGATTGNGCAGAAGGAAGGCCGCCGCGCCGAATGGCCCGTCGAGCATCGTCGCAGTCGTCGCACGGCCCTTTTCCTCGCCGTCGATCGCAAGCGTGACCCCGACCTCATCGAGCCGCGACCAGTCTGCCCGATCGANCAGGCGCCCCAGCAGCAGGCCCGCGTTATTGCCATGGTCGGACACGGTCACGCAGGGGCCGTCGCGATTGATTGCCGCATAGGGCGAAGATGCCACCTCGAGCCCGATGCGGACCTCGTCGACCCAGTCCATGGCCTGTTCGGGGGAGGTGGGCGGCGCGGCCTCGCGCGGGGCGAGCCGCAGCATGAATTCGGCCTCCATGGCAGCGAAGCCGCCGCTGAAGATCGGAAATTCGGCCAGGCCTTCGGCTTCCGGTTTGATCGTGTCGGCGAAAGCGGGCCCGATCAGGCGATTGGCTCCCAGTTCATCCCTGGCGGGGGGATTGATCTTGCCCACCTTCCAGCCGCCGATCGNGCGATCCCACTGTTCGAGGGCGGCATCCTGGATGGCATAGGCCCCGGCAAGATCGGTCGGCCGGCGCCCGGGATATTCGGCCAGGGTCTTCCAGTTGCGGCGGGCATCGACAAAGGCGCGTGCAATGTCGCCGGCTGCGGAATTCATGGGGGCCCCTCTCGAAATATCCCACTTGCAGGGTGTCTTTGACGAAAAAGGAAACCGGTGTCAAAACGTATTTCGCCATCGCCCTGCGGATAGCGTTCAGCTGCGCCCTCCCATTTTCCGAGGCGGCGGCTATGAAGATGGCGCACAGCAAAAGGTTGCGACAAATGGCAAAGTCCGGTCCGGCACCTACGATCAACGACGTAGCGCGGGTTGCGGGCGTCTCGAAGAAAACCGTCAGCCGGGTGATCAACCGGTCCCCTCTGCTCAAGCAGGCCACGCGCGAAAAGGTCGAGAAGGTCATTGCCGAGCTCGGCTACACGCCGAACCCGCAAGCGCGGGCCCTGGCGCTGCGGCGCAACTTCCTGCTCGGGCTGCTGCACGACAATCCCAATGCGCAGACCGTGCTCAATTTCCAGGAAGGGGTGCTCGACGCCATCCGCGACACCGAATTCGCACTGGTGGTGCGGCCGGTCGATCGCCATTCGCCTNCCATGCTCGACGACATCCGCAATTTTCTCGAGCAGCAGCGGCTCTACGGCGTGCTGATCCTGCCGCCGATTTCCGAGAATGACGAACTGGCNGTGCTGTGCCGCGAGATGGGTTGCGGCTATGTTCGCATGGGATCTGCAGCGCTCGACGAGGCGGAGCAACTGGTCCAGTCGAACGATCGCGAAATGGTCGAAGGGGTGGTCGATTACCTNGTCGAGNTCGGGCATACGCGGATCGGGTTGATCGAAGGGCCGCAGGGTTTTCGTTCTGCCTTCGAACGGCGCGAGGGTTTCCTTACCGCCATGACGCGGCACGGGCTGGAAATGCCCGACGACGCGCTGGTGCAGGGCAATTACCGGTTCAGTTCAGGGGTCGAGGCGGCGAACCGGCTGCTCGACCAGAACCCGCATGTCACCGCGATTTTCGCCAGCAATGACGAAATGGCCGCGGGCGCCTACCACGCGGCGCGCGAACGGGGGGTCGACATCCCGCGGGATCTTTCGATCGTGGGATTCGACGATTCCCCCATCGCCGCGCATATCTGGCCGCCGATGACCACGGTCGGCTGGCCGATCCGCGAAATGGGCAAGGCCGCCGCGCTCAAGCTCGTCGCGCCCGATACGGCGGAAGCCAAGCCATCGTGCTTNCCCGCGCGGCTGGTTACGCGCAATTCGGTCGCCCCGCCTTCCAAGAAAATCTGATCCGCCGCTTGAAATAGCCTCCGGTTTGCGGATACAACGCGCTTTGACACCGGTTTCCTAACTGGACCTTTGGAGCCGCTCGATTTCGCACCAGCGCCCACTGCGGGCAGGGAGAACCCATGAAGATCGCTCTCATCACCGAGAACAGCCAGGCCGCCAAGAACGGCCTCATCTACGATGCCCTCAACACCGCTGCCGAACCGTTCGGCCACGAAGTNTTCAATTACGGNATGTACACCGCCGAAGACAGCGCATCGCTGACNTATGTNATGAACGGCGTGCTGGCGGGCATCCTGCTCAATTCCAAGGCCGCCGATTTCGTCGTGACCGGCTGCGGCACCGGCATGGGGTCGATGCTCGCCTGCAATGCGATGCCCGGCGTGTTCTGCGGCCTCGTGATCGACCCGACCGATGCCTTCCTGTTCAACCAGATCAATGCCGGCAATGCGATCGCGATGCCCTATGCCAAGGGCTTCGGCTGGGCCGCCGAGCTCAACCTGCAGGATTGCTATCGCAAGCTGTTCGAAAACGAAGCGGGCGCGGGCTATCCGCGCGAGCGGGCCGAACTGATGCGCAAGAACCGCGGCTTCCTCGCCGACCTCAAGGCTGCCAGCACGCATGACATGCTGACCGTGCTGAAGAATGTCGATCAGGACCTGCTGCGCGCCGCGATCGCGGGCGAACGCTTCGCAGAATATTTCTACGCCAATTCGCAGGATGACGCGATCAGCGACTATCTGCACAACCTTTGACCCCTTCGGGAATCGCATGACCGGCATGAACCGGCACCGGGGGCAGGGGATCGCGTCGTCGCGGGGCGATCCCCACCGCACCATACTGGGAGAGTGAATACCATGGCCACCACCCCCTTCGACCTGACGGGGCGCACTGCGCTCGTCACGGGTGCCAATACGGGAATCGGGCAGGGCATCGCCATCGCGCTGGCACAGGCCGGGGCCGATATTGCCGCAGTGGGCCGCAGTCCCGCCGACGGGACGGCCGAACAGGTCCGCGCGCTGGGCCGCCGCTGCGAGCTCGTTTCCGCCGACCTGTCCTCGATCGAACCGGTCACCGAAGTGGTCGACACGGTTGTAGGCAAACTCGGGCGTCTCGATATCCTCGTTAACAACGCCGGGATTATTCGCCGCGAGGATGCGCTCGACTTCTCGGAAGAGGACTGGGACGCCGTGATGGACACCAATCTGAAGACGCTGTTCTTCCTGTGCCAGGCGGCCGCGCGCCACATGACCGGCTGGGCATCGCAAGGTGGCGAACGCGGCAAGATCGTCAACATCGCATCGATGCTGACCTTCCAGGGCGGCATTCGCGTGCCGAGCTACACCGCCAGCAAATCCGGAGTCGGGGGCCTGACCAAGCTGATGGCCAATGAATGGGCGCCGCGCGGCATCAACGTCAACGCGATCGCGCCGGGCTATATCGCGACCAACAACACCGCTGCGCTCCAGGCGGACGAAACGCGCAATCGCCAGATCCTCGAGCGGATCCCGGAACAGCGCTGGGGCGATCCGGCCGATATCGGCGGCGCTTCGGTCTTCCTTGCCAGCCGCGCGGCGGATTATGTCCAGGGACATATCCTCGCGGTCGATGGCGGATGGTTGGCGCGATGACCGCGTCGCCGAAATCGGGCCACGTGGTCTGTTTCGGCGAGCTGCTGGCGCGCCTGTCGCCCGAGGCGGGGACGCCGCTGGCGCGCGCGCACACTCTCGCGCTCGCAATCGGCGGGGCCGAGGCCAATGTCGCCATCGCGCTTGCCAGCCTTGGCCAGCCTGCCGCGATGCTCAGCACTGTGCCGGACAATCCGCTGGGGCTCCGCGCGCTCGCCGCGCTGGGCGAAGCGGGTGTGGATCAGCGCTTCGTACGCCGCGCAGCGGGCCGGATGGGACTGTATCTGTTCGAACCGCCCAGCGGTCCGATCGGGGGGCGGGTGACCTACGACCGTGCGGGAAGCGCCTTTGCCATGGCGCAGCCGGAAGATTTCGACTTTGCCGGAGCGCTCGATGGCGCGCGGCTGCTGCATCTTTCGGGCATCACGCCTGCGCTGGGCCCCGACGGGGTGGCGCTGGCGAAGAAAGCCGTTGCCGCCGCGCGTGCGGCAGGCGTGCCGATCTGCTTCGACGGCAATTACCGCGCCAGTTTATGGGATGCCTGGGATTGCAATCCGCAGGCGATCCTGACCGAACTGGTCGAAGCGGCCACCATCCTGATCGGCAATCACCGCGACATCTCGCTGCTGCTCGGCAAGAGCTTCTCGGGCGACGGGCCGGATCGCCGGCGCGAAGCCGCCGAAGCCGCCTTCGCGCGCTTCCCCGACCTGGCGGCGATCGCCTCGACCGCGCGCCATATCGAAAGCTCGACCACGCATGGCCTCGCCGCCCGGGTCGACCTGCGCGAAAGCCATTGGCAGACCGACGAGGTCCGGATCGCCCCGGTGGTCGATCGGATCGGCACTGGCGATGCCTTCGCCGCGGGCGTGCTGCTGCGCTGGCTGGAAGTTGGGTCCGCGCAGGAGATGGCCAAGACAGGGCTGTCGCTGGCGGTGATGAAACACGGTATTCCGGGCGACACGATCGCGGTCACGCGCGCTCAGCTGGAGAGCTTTCTTCCGGCAGGAGCCGATGTCAGCCGCTGACGGCATGACCCGCCGCGCTGCTCTGCGCGGGGGCCTCGCAGGGGGCGCATGGCTTGCGGCCCCGGCGGTGGCGGCAGGGAGCAGCGGCGACCCCCGGGCTCTGGCCTACCGCGGCATGATCGATAGCGGGGTGCCCGCATTTCTCGGCATTCGCTATGCCCGCGCGGCGAGGTTCGACCGCCCGGTGCGCGAGCCTGTTCCTACCGCGCCCACGCCCGCGACGCAGTTCGGTCCGCTGTGCCCCCAGCGTAATCCGATGTCCCCGGCAATGAGCGAGGACTGCCTGTTCCTCAACATCTGGACGCCGGATGCCCATCCTTCCGCGCTCCGCCCGGTGATGGTCTATTTTCATGGCGGGGCCTACAATTGGGGCTCGGTCACCGACCCGCTGACGCATGGGGCGAAGCTTGCCGAAGAGGGCGATGTGGTGGTCGTCACGGCCAATCACCGGCTCAACCTGTTCGGCTATGGCTGGCTGGGACCGCTCGGTGAGCGATTCCGCCACAGCGGCAATGCGGGCCAGCTCGACCTGATCTGCGCGCTCGAATGGATCCGCGAGCATATCGGGGCCTTCGGCGGGGACGCGGACCGCGTGATGGTCTTCGGCCAGTCGGGCGGCGGCGCCAAGATCGCGACGCTGATGGCTATGCCTGCAGCCGATGGACTGTTCCACACGGCCGCGACAATGAGCGGACAGCAGGTCACCGCGCAGGGGCCCGGCAATGGCTGGCGGCGAACGCGCGCCCTGCTCGACCATCTCGGGTTGCCGGAAGACGGCGCTGCCCTGCTTGCCCTCCCGTATAAGCGCTTGCTCGAAGGCTTGGAGGCGAGTGATCCGGTGCTCGGGGGCAGCCTCTATTTCGGCCCGACACTGGATATGCTGCATCTGCACCGCCATCCGTTCTGGCCCGATGCCGCGCCGCAATCGCGGCACATCCCGATGATCCTCGGCAACACGCGGCACGAGACGCGCGCCTTCATCCGCAGTGACGGGCCCGTCGTGCAAGGTCTCGACTGGCAGAATATCGCCGAGCGGCTGGCCCCGCAGATCCGCATCGATTTGCCCGCGGATTGGGTGGTCGCGCAATATCGCGCGCAGTTTCCGCAGTGGTCGCCCGAGCAGCTTTTCTATGCCGCGACCACCGCCGGACGCAGCTGGCCCGGACAGGTGATCGAGGCCGATGCGCGCGCCCGCGCAGGGGCGCAGGCCACCTGGGTCTACCAGCTCAACCGGCCCAGTCCGATCGATCCCACGCGCGGTGCGGCGCATACCGACGATCTGCCCTATGTCTTCGGGACGCTCGCTGCACCGGGCAGCTATTCGGGAACCGGGCCACGCGCCCGCACGGTCAGCGATGCGATGATAACTGCCTTTGCGGGCATGGCGCATACGGGCAGGCCGGGGCTTCCATCATGGGGGCCCTATACGCTTGCCGAACGCGAGACTTTGGTGATTGGCGAAGAGAGCATCGCGACCGAGAACGATCCACGCGGGTGGGAGCGCGAGCTGTGGGCGCGGGCCCCCTATATCCAGCCGGGGAGTTGAAACTCGGGCAGACCTGATGCGGCGGTCCGTGACAGTCGGCTGGCGGCTGGCTTGCGGCATGAAGACATACCGCCGCGAAGCCGCCTACCTCTTAAAAAGCCCCGGCATGGTTATCGATTGGTGGCGCGCATCTCACGGTCGCGGGGCGAAAGATGCTCCTGCGCACCTTCCTTCTGGCCTGGCCAGATGCCCGACTTCGGGGTCATGGTGGCAAGGTCCCAATCCGCTTCAATGAAAGGCGCGCTCGTCGCTTCGAATTGCGGATAGCCGCCGACCTCGTCTTCCGAATCGATCACCTCGCCGCGTCCTTCGGCGATGTAGAAGAGGACGCGGATTTCCATTTCGCTGCGATCCCACGGGCGCGCGCCCGAGGTTGCGAGCAGGACGGTTTCGACATCCTCGCTGGGCATGATCGAATAGCCGTCCAGATCATGCAGCGGCGTATCCTGCTGAAGGATCTGTGCGCGTGTGTGGCCATAGCGGCCGAACATCGGCAGGTCGTTCCCGTAACGGTCGATCGCGACATTATCGCGGCCATAGTATTGCAGATCACCAACACCGCCGATCGTCAGGAACGGCAGGCCCGCATCGGTGCTGTTGCCGCCGCGCATGACATTGCCCACTGCGGTAAGCCGGCCGTCGACCGGCGCGTGGCCCGCCCATTCCAGATCCATCAGATTGTAATGCACCGCGCGATATTGCGGATCGTAGATCAGATTGTTGATCATCAGCGCCTCGACCCCGCCCTTCAGCAGCGGCGAGCGTTCGACATTGTGCGCCCAGACATTGCGTTCGAACACGATGCCGGTGGCATTGTCGTGGATCAGCGAACCCTTCGAATGCTCGCCCTTGGGGTGCGTCGAATCGGCCAGGCCCTCGGCCGCGAGGTTCGACCGGAAGACGATGTTACGGCTGGTGCCTTCGCGCCATTCTTCCACCGTATCTCCGGTAAAGCGCGGGCCCGAAGCGGACATGTTCTCGTCGACACCCCAGAAGAAGCTGTTGTTCTCGATCAGCAGATTGTGCGCCGAGCGGGTGGAGAAAGCGTCCACTTCCCAGCCGTGGCGTTTCGGCAGGCCGTCGCTGCCCACCGCCACGCGCAAATGGCGGATGATGACATCATGCGTGTTTACATTGATCCCGCCGCGCAGGATGGTGATGCCGGGCGAGGGCGCGGTCTGGCCCGCGATGGTGACATGCGGCTGGGTGATGGTGAGCGAAGACCTCTCGAGGTCGATCGCGCCGCCGACTTCGAACACGATGATCCGCGGTCCTTCGCGGTCAAGCGCGTCGGCAAGGCTGCCGGGGCCATCCTTTGCAAGCGTGGTCACGCGGACGATCTGCCCGCCCGCGCCGCCGTCGGTCGGTTCGGCAGCATTTACCGCTACTGGCGAAGCAATCACAAACACGCACAGCGCGAGCAGGCAATTCACGATATATTTCATGACCGTTTCCTCTCCGTTGATTGCATCCTTGACACTGAAGGCGAGATCGAGCAAGAAGAATTGACACCGGTTACCAAAACAGCCGGGTCGAGGGAATTCAGAGTGTCGGGGAGGGGTGCGGCCAAGGCCGCTATTTCGCTTCTCCAAAAAAGACACCGGTGCCAATTTGGAGGAGGATGCGATGAGGTTTGTGGTTCCCACGGGGAGCGTGAAGGCGGCTCTGCTGGCTGGCAGCGCGCTGGTAATTTCGACGCCTGCGCTTGCGCAGGACGCGGGTACGCTCGATGCCGAGGAGGTGAGCGATGCGGCCTCGGAAGCCTCGGGCGAGATTTCCGAAAGCGATAACGTGATCATCGTGTCCGGCTTCCGCCAGTCGCTCAATGCGGCCATCGCGGCGAAGCGAGAGGCGGTCGGCCAGGTCGACGTAATCGTAGCGGAAGACATCGCGAAATTCCCCGACACCAACCTTGCCGAATCGCTCCAGCGTATTCCCGGCGTCGCGATCGAACGCGATGCGGGCGAGGGCCGCCAGATTACGGTCCGCGGCCTCGGGGCGCAGTTCACGCGGGTTCGCGTCAACGGCATGGAAACGATCGCGACCTCGGTCGATGGCGCCTCGTTCAACCGCGACCGCGCGTTCGACTTCAACGTCTTCGCATCCGAGCTGTTCAATTCGATCGTCGTGAACAAGACCGCTTCGGCCGCGCTTGACGAAGGCTCGCTGGGGGCCGTGATCGATCTCAACACCGGCAACCCCTTGTCCTATGGTGCGGGCCTGAAGCTCGTGGGTTCGGCGCAGGCGCGCTATAACGATCTGAACGATGATCTGGCGCCGCGTGTCGCGGGCCTGCTCGCGTGGAACAATGCCGACGAGACCTTCGGCATTTCCGCATCTGCGGCCTGGACCAAGTATGAAACGCCCGAACTGGGCAACAATTCGGTCCGCTGGGCGAACAATGCGACCTTCCGTTCGGTCGATGGCGTCGACTGCGCGGCCAATCCGGCCGATTCCGGATGTGTCGAGGTGCGCGAGGCGTTCCATCCGCGCATCCCGCGCTACGGCCTGGTCAATCACGACCGCGAACGCCTGGGCGCAACGGCGGCGATCCAGTTCCGCCCGACCGATCGAACGGATATCGAGCTCAATGCGCTTTATTCCAACTTCAAGGAAGACCGCGACGAATATTGGGGCGAAGTGCTGCTGCGCTCGAACGAGGACGAGATCGACCTGTCGAACTATGTGATCGACAGCGACAACAATCTGATCAGCGCGGACCTGCAGAACGCGTGGGTTCGCAACGAGCGATACCACCGCGAAAGCGAAACCGATTTCTACCAGATTTCGGGTCGGCTCGAGCAGGCGTTCAGCGACACGTTCCGCGTTTCGCTGCTGGCCGGCTTTTCCAAGTCGGACGCCACCATCCCGGTCGAAACGACGATCATCTTCGACGATCGCGATGGCGAATACAGCTATGATTACACCGATATGGAATTCCCGCGGCTGACCTTCGAATCCGATGTCACCACTCCGGGCGCATTTCAGCTTGCCGAATTCCGCGACCGGCCGAGCTCGGTTGAGAACAAGTTCAAGACCGTCGCATTCGATCTCGAATGGGAGCCGACCCAAGGCCTGAAGCTTTCGGGCGGTCCGTTCTATCGGCAGTTCGATTACGCGACCGAAAGCGCGCGTCGCGACAGCCAGTACTGTTCGGTCTTCACCTGCGCTCCGGGGGCCTATGGCGCTCCGGTCACGGGCGACCTCGCCGAACTGTTCGAACTGGGCGATGCCGGTCAGCCGGCGGGGAACACCAATAGCTGGATCGTGCCGGACCTTGATGCGGCGATCGCGTTCCTCGATCTCTACAATCGTCCGGCCGTCACCCGCGAGGGCGATGTGCGCGGCGTCGAGGAAAAGGTCACCGGGGGGTATTTCCAGACCGACTTCGAAATCGACCAGGGTATGCGCGTGACCGGTAACTTCGGTGCCCGCTACGCGCGCACCGAGCAGGCCTCGCAAGGGTTCAACAACGGACAGTACGTCACTGTCGAACGCACTTATGAAGACTTCCTGCCCGCGTTGAACCTGAATGTGTTCCCGAGTGACGACTTCATCATCCGCGGTGCCATCGCAAGGGTTATCACCCGCCCGTCCCTGGGCAATCTGACGCCGGGCGGTTCGGTCGATGAATTCAACTTCCGGATCACCACCGGCAACCCGTTCATCGAACCCTATCGGGCCTGGAATTACGACCTCTCCGCGGAGTGGTATTTCGCCCCGGGTGCGATCCTCTCGCTGGCAGGCTTCATCAAGGAGGTCGAAAGCTTCCCGGTGGGCAGTTCGCAGCAGATCACCTATGCGCAGAGCGGGCTGCCGCTGTCGCTGCTGACTTCGGGGACGCCGGCCTACGATGCCATCGTCAACGGGACCGACCCGAACCGCGAGTTCGAATTCCGGTCGACGACGAATGGCGAAGGCGCCACGATCAAGGGGCTCGAGCTCGGCCTGCACCTGCCGTTCTCCGTTTTTTCCGCAGGTGCGCTGTCGAACTTCGGCGTGCTGGGTAACGTCACCTATGTCGACAGCTCGCAGGAAATCGAGTTTGAGGGCGAGACTTTCGAAACAACCTTCGCAGGGGTTTCGAAATACTCCGCCAACGGCACCGCGTACTATGACGACGGGCGCCTGTCGGTGCGCGTTTCGGCCGCCTATCGCGACGGATACAACGCCGGCGGCAGCGGCAATGGCAACTTCCTCGAAGGCTTCAGTTCGTCGTTCAATCTCGATGCCGCGATCCGCTACAAGCTCAACGACTTCATCGAGCTGACGCTGGACGGAAACAACCTGACCGACGACTACCGTTTCCGTTGGACCGACGACGTCGCTCGCCGGAACTACGAAAACAACCACTTCGGCCGCATCATCATGGCCGGTGTGCGCTTCGAATACTGACCCGAAGCCCGTGACGACGAAGAGGACCCGCGTATGAGAAGTGATCGACGGTCGCTTCTCGTCGCGGGTCTCTCGCTGTCGGGAGTTCTGGCCGGCGGGGCGGCTGCGCGCGCCGACCGCAACCCTGCAGATGCGAAACTCGCGGCGCTTGAACTCTGGCCGGGGGGCGCGCCCGGCTTGCCCGATCGGCCGCCGCTGGAACGCATCACCGACCGGGCGGCAGACCCGTCCTACCAGGACCGCGCGGTCGCCGGGATAACCGCTCCGCGTGTGAGCGTATTCCAGCCCGAACGTCCCACCGGGGCAAGCGTCCTGCTGCTGCCGGGCGGCGGATACCGCCATGTGGTCGTGGACAAGGAGGGGCATGAAATGGGCCGGTGGCTTGCCGGCCGCGGCATCACCGCTTTTGTGCTATTCTATCGTTTGCCCGGCGACGGTTGGGCGGCCGGACCCGACGTGGCGCTCAGCGATGCGCAGCGTGCGATGCGGCTCATTCGCGCGCAGGCGAACCGCTTCGCGATCGACCCGGCGCGGGTCAGCGCCATGGGCTTTTCCGCGGGCGGGCATCTGTGCGCCGATCTTGCCACGCGGTTCGCGAAGGAAACCTACCGTCCGGGCGACGCAGCCGACGCGCTTTCGGCCCGTCCCGATGGCGCGGCCTGTATCTATCCGGTGATCAGCATGGATCCCGCGATCGCCCATGCCGGTTCGCGCCGCCTGCTGATCGGCGAGGGGGCCAACGCCACACGCGAGCGTGCGCATTCGCCGGACCACAACGTCGCAGCGGACACTCCGCCAATGTTCCTGCTCCACCCTGAGGACGACGGCTCGGTCCCGGTGGAAAACAGCCTGCGGATGCGGTCCGCACTCAAGGCACAGGATGTGCCGGTCGAGACGCATTTGTTCGCCAGCGGCGGACACGGGTTCGGGCTGCGCAGGGCGGTAGGCAAGCCGGTGGAAAACTGGCCCGAGCTCTGGCTGGCCTGGGCCGCAAGAAGGAAGCTTGCATGACTATCCGCCGAAGGGATCTCCTGGTCGGTGTCGCCGGGGCCGGAATGTGCGCATTCTCGCCCGTCTTTACAGCGCCCCTCGCTGCGCGAACCCACACAAAACGCAGTTCCGGCGGCTCGTTGCAGACCTATCGCCGCGGGTTCGACAATCAGCGTGTCCCCGACCTTGGCAATGGTAGCTTCCTCAATCCCGTAGTGTCGGGCGACCGTCCGGATCCCGCGATCCTCAAGGATGGCGCCGATTACTACATGACCTTCTCCACCTTCGACGCCTATCCGGGTCTGACGATCTGGCATTCGCGCGACCTGGTGAACTGGCGGCCGCTCGACGCCGCGCTGACGCGCAATATCGGGTCGGTCTGGGCCCCCAGCCTGCACAAGGACAAGGGCCGCTACCTCCTCTACATCCCGGTGAAGGCCAAGCCGCAGAACGATATCTTCGTTGCCTGGGCGGACGATATCACCGGGCCGTGGAGCGACCCGATCCCGCTCGGCCTGCCGAACCATATCGACCCCTGCCATGCCGTGGCCGAAGACGGCAGCCGCTGGTTGTTCCTGTCGGGCGGCGACCGTGTTCGCCTGTCCGACGACAATCTCTCGCTCGCCGGCGCGGTCGAGCATGTCTACGATCCCTGGCGCTATCCGTCCGACTGGATCGTCGAAGGCTTTTCTCCCGAAGGTCCGAAGATCCACCACATCGGCGGCTGGTATTACATGATCACCGCAGTGGGCGGCACCGCCGGTCCGCCGACCGGCCACATGGTGATCGCCGCGCGCTCGCGCTCGCTCCATGGTCCGTGGGAGCATCATCCCGGCAATCCGCTGGTCCGCACCGAGAGCGGGGATGAAGCCTGGTGGTCGCGCGGCCATGCCTCGCTGGTCGAAGCGCCCGATGGCAGCTGGTGGTCGCTCTATCACGGCTATGAAAACGGCTACTGGACGCTTGGCCGCCAATGCCTGCTCGATCCGGTGGAATTCACCCCCGACGGGTGGTTCCGCATGACCGGCGGCGACCTGTCCGCACCGATCGTCAAACCGCGCGGCGGGGCGGCGGTCACGCATGGCATGCCGCTGACCGACGATTTCTCCGCCCCGCTTGCGCTGGGCAGCAAATGGGCCTTCTTCAAGCCCGACGCCGATGAAGCGGCGCGGGCGACCAGCGGCAACGGCGTGTTGCGGCTGAAGGGCAAGGGCGCGGCGCCGTCCAGCGGCTCGCCGCTGTTGCTGACCGCAGGCGACCGATCCTATCGCTTCGAATGCGATATCGAACTCGCGCCCGGCGGACGGGCGGGGCTGATCCTGTTCTATGACGACAAGCTCTATTGCGGGCTGGGTTTCGATGCGGAGCGCTTCGTCACGCACCAATATGGCCGCGAGCGGGCAAGGCCGGCAAATCCGCGTGGTGGGCGGATGCGGATGCGCGTGACCAATCGGCGCCACATCGTCACCTATGATACCAGCGGGGATGGCGGGAAAACCTGGCACCGCTTTGACCGCGGGATGGAAGTCTCCGGATACCACCACAATGTGCGCGGCGATTTCCTGATGCTGCGGCCCGGCCTCTATGCGGCGGGGCCGGGCGAGGCGAAATTCCGTGACTTCCGCTTCACCGCGCTCGAAGATTGAACAAAATGACGGGGAGCGGAAGAAACATGACGAACGGGCGCATGGCGCTGTCGCGGCGAAGCGTGCTGGCCGGCGGCATGGTGCTGGGGGCAGGCGCGATCCTGCCCGGCTGCAAACCGGTGATGTCGGGGCTGTTGACCGGCGCCGACGCGCATCCGGGCGATTACCCGACCGTACGCGCGGTCGAGTTCATGGGCCGCTATCTCGATGAGAAAACGGGCGGTCGGCTGGGCATCAGGATGTTCGCCGGCGGCCAGCTCGGCAGCGAGACCGATACGCTGGAGATCACCAGTTTCGGCGGGATCGATTTCAACCGGGTGAACTTCGCGCCGCTCAACTCGATCGAGCCGATGACGCTGCCCTTCTGCCTGCCCTTCGTGTTCGATTCGGTCGCGCATATGCGGCGCGTGGTCGACAGCGAAGTGGGCGACGAAGTCATGGCCTCGCTCGAACCGCACAATCTGATCGGCCTGTGCATTTACGATTCGGGCGCACGCAGTTTCTACAATGTGCGGCGCCCCATCACCACGCCGGAGGATCTGCGCGGGCTCAAGATCCGCGTGCCCGCATCGGACCTCTATATCGCGATGGTCAATGCGCTGGGCGCCAATGCGGTGCCAATCCCCTTTGGCGAGATTTACCAGTCGCTTGCCCAGGGCGTGATCGACGGCGCGGAAAACAACTGGCCCACTTTCGTGGGCGAGCGCCATTACGAAGTCGCCAATTATCTCAGCCTGACCCAGCACCTGCTGACCCCCGAGGCGCTGGTGATGAGCAAGGCGAGCTGGGAGCGGCTGTCGCGTGCAGACCAGCTGCTCGTGCGCGAGGCGGCCAAGGCTTCGGTGGTCGAGATGCGGCGCTTGTGGGACATTCGCGTTGACGAAGCCAAAGCTGCGGTCGCCGCGTCGGACGTTGCCGTGAACACGGTCGATACCGAACCCTTTGCCGCGCTGATGCGGCCGGTGTGGGATCAATTCATTACGACACCCGCGCAGCAGGACATCGTCCGGCGCATCCGCGACATGAGGGAAGGATGACTATGGCCGCGACCCTATCGCGCTGGTTGATCGGCTTCGGTTCGATCGGGCTTCTGGCGATGACCGCGATCATTGGCTGGCAGGTGTTCGGGCGCTTCGTGCTCAACTCGAGCCCGTCTTGGACCGAACAGGCTTCGCTGATCATGATGATCTGGTACGTCATGTTTGCCGCCGCCGCGGGCGTCTACGAAGGCTTCCATATCCGTATCGCGCTGCTCGAGGAAAAACTGGGCGACCGCGCGCGGCCGCTGCTGCGGATCGTCGCGCTCGTGATTGCCGCGATCGGTCTGGTGCTGCTTGTTTACGGCGCGCAGCTGTGCTGGGCGGTGCGCGGCAATGTCGTGCCCTCGCTCGGCGTCAGCCGCGCCGTAGCCTATGTGCCGCTGCCCGTTTCGGGACTGCTGATGACATGGTTCGCGCTGCCGCAGCTGCTGACCGGACGTCATCCGGCGGACGATGCCGGGGAAGGGGAGCGCGGCTGATGGAACTCCTCGTCCTGTTCGGCGTGCTCTTCGCCATGCTCGTCATCGGCGTACCGGTGGCCTTTTCCCTGCTCGCGGCGGCGCTCGCCTGTTTCCTCGCGATGGATATCCCTCCCATCGTTGCGGTCCAGCGCGTCGCCGCGGGGATCAGCGTTTTCACGCTGATGGCGATCCCCTTCTTCATCTTCGCGGGTGACCTGATGTACCGCGCAGGGATCGCCGACCGGCTGGTCCGCGTGGCCGATGCCGCCATCGGGCGCGTGCGCGGCGGGCTGGGGATCGTCGATGTCGGCGCCTCGATGATGTTCGGTGCGGTGTCCGGCTCGGCTATCGCCAGCGCCTCGGCGATCGGCTCGACCATGGTGCCGCTGATGAAGGAGAAAGGCTATCCCGCAGATTATGCGGTCAACGTCACCGTTACCGCGGCGATCGTCGGCCTGCTGATCCCGCCCTCGCACAATATGATCATCTATTCCGCCGCCTCGGGGATCGGCGTATCGATCGGCGACCTGTTCCTTGCCGGCGTCATCCCCGGCGTGCTCACCGGCCTGATGCTGATGCTGGTAGCGTGGCTGGTGGCCAAGCGCGGCAAACTGCCGCTGGGCCGCTTCCCCGGCTGGCGCGAGTTCATCCTCGCAAGCGCCTATGCAATCCCCGGTCTGATGACCGCAGTGATCATCATGGGCGGTATCCTCAGCGGGTTTTTCACGCCTACCGAGAGCTCGGCTATCGCAGTGATCTACACCATGCTCATCGGGACCTTCGTCTATCGCAGCCTGGGGTGGAAGGGCATGTGGGAAGCCGCCGGGAAGTCGGTGCGCACCGCTGCGATGGTCTTGTTCATCATCGCTGCCGCCACCGCCTTCGGCTTCGCGCTCGCGCTGCTCGAAGTGCCCGCCGCGATGGGCGCGCTGATCGGCGTGATGACCGACAATCCGATCCTGACCCTGCTGATCATCAACCTCATGCTGCTGGCGCTGGGTACTTTCATGGACATGGCCCCTCTGATCGTCATCACCACGCCGATCTTCCTGCCGGTGGCGATGGATGTCGGGGTCGATCCGGTGCACTTCGGGATCATCATGATGCTCAATCTGGGCATCGGCCTGGTCACGCCGCCGGTCGGCTCGGTGCTGTTTGTCGGCTCGGCAGTGGGCAAGATCCCCGTGACCGCGCTGGTGAAGACCATCTGGCCGTTCTATCTCACGCTGATTGCGGCGCTGGTAGTGATTACCTTCGTGCCTGCGCTCTCGCTCTGGCTCCCGGGGGCATTCGGCGGGTGATCACAGGGTCACCCCGCGTTTCCAGATCGAAATGACGCGCTGGTCGCTGCGTTCGGCGGCGGTGGGCTCGCCGCTGGCAATGGCGAGCAAATAATCCGCAAAGGCGGCATCGACCGCGTCCACCCCTTCGGCAAGCGCGCGGCCTGCGTCGAAATCGATCCAGCCCGGCTTGGTTTGCGCAAGTGCGGTGTTGGACGAAATCTTGACCGTGGGCACCGGAAAGCCGAGCGGCGTGCCCCTTCCGGTGGTGAACAGCACCAGGGTCGCCCCCGCCGCGGCCAGCGCGGTGGAGGAGACCGCATCATTGCCCGGCGCTTCGAGCAGCGTCAGGCCCGGCCGCGATACAGTGCCGCCATAGTCGATCACATCGACCAGCGGGGCGCAGCCGCCCTTCTGCACCGCGCCCAGCGATTTTTCTTCCAGCGTGGTGATCCCCCCCGCGATATTGCCGGGCGAGGGGTTCTTCGAAACCGGTTGGCCCTGGTCGAGGAAATAGCGCTTGAAGCGGTTCACCAAAACGCCTGCCTGCTCGAAAACCTCCGGTGACACGGCGCGCGCCAACAGCGCTTCCTCGGCGCCGAAGATCTCGGGGATTTCGGTCAGCACAAGGCTGCCGTCCGACCCTGCGAGACGATCGCTGAAGCGACCGAGCAGGGGATTGGCAGTCAGCCCTGACAGCGCGTCCGACCCGCCGCATTTCAGCCCCACGGTCAGCGCGCTCGCCGGCGCGTCTTCGCGCATTACCGGAGCGAGTTCAGGCACCAGATCGGCAATTTGCGCAAGCAGGCGTTCGCGCTCGTCGCCCGGGTCCTGCGCGCGGACGAGCCGCAGCTTAGCGCGGCTACGTTCGGGGACGCTGGCAACAAGGTCATCGAGCTGGTTGCTCTCGCAGCCGAGCCCCACCAGCACCACGCCGCCCGCATTGGGGTTGTCGCACAGCGCGGCCAGCAATGCGCGCGTGCCCGAAAGATCGTCGCCCAATTGCGAACAGCCGTGCGGGTGANCGAACCCCACGATTGCATCNACNCTGCCGCGATGGATTGCGNTNGCTTCGCGCGCCACCAATTCCACCAGNGGNGCNACGCAGCCGACNGTGGGCAGCAGCCAGATCTCGTTACGAGTGGCAAAGCGCCCGTCGGCGCGCCGGTATCCCTGCCANNTGCCCAGNGGCGGGGAGGNTTCCGGGCTCGGCGCAGGCGGCGNAAANGNGCCATACTCCATCTCCCCATCCAGCGCGGTGGCGAGATTGTGCGAATGNACATGCTCGCCCGCTGCGATCGGCTGGCTGGCAAGGCCGATCGGGGCGCCATAGCGCAGGACCGGTTCGCCTTCGTTGTGGGAGCGGAGGGCGAATTTATGGCCCCTCGGGATCGCTTCGGGCAGCCGCAGGGCGATCCCGTCCAGTTCGATCCATTCGCCGGCCTTGTGATCGCGTAGTGCGACGCCGACGCCATCGGCCAGGTGCGAGCGCCAGACATCGGGCAACCTCATCCCTGCGGAAGCGCTGTCGGCCTCGGTCATTGCACGTCGCTCCTTATCCCCCTGGCTCGCCGGTTGATTTCCTCTCCGGTAAGCGGCAGAACCCATTATTGACACCGGTTACCATAGTTCGTCGCGGGAGAGAAGAATGAGCACGCCCCTGGAGCTGCATGAGGATCGCCTGTTCCCGGCAGAGCCGGGCATCCGCGCCCTTGCGCGCGAGCTCTATGCCGATGTCGCCGATCTGCCGATCATCAGCCCGCACGGGCATACCGACCCGGCGTGGTTCGCTCATGACGAGCCGTTTGGCAATGCGACCGAATTGCTGCTGCATCCCGACCATTACGTGTTCCGTATGCTGTATTCGCAGGGGATTGCGCTGGAGGATCTGGACATCGGGGGAGGCGAGGCCGATCCACGTGCCGCGTGGCGCATCTTCGCCGACAACTATCACCTGTTTCGCGCCACGCCTTCGCGGATGTGGCTCGACTGGGTCTTCGCCGAGGCCTTCGGCATAGAGGTGCGGCTCGATGCGGGCACGGCCGATCATTATTTCGATACGATCACCGAGAAGCTGCAGCAGGACGATTTTCGCCCGCGCGCGCTGTTCGACCGCTACGGCATCGAAGTCCTCGCTACGACGGAAAGCCCGCTCGACCCGCTCGACCATCACCGCGCCATTCGGGCCAGCGGGTGGGGTGGCCGGGTCATTACCGCCTATCGCCCCGATCCGGTGGTCGATCCCGAGTTCGAAGGCTTTGCCGACAATCTGCGCGCATTCGGCGACCTCACTGGCGAGGATACGCTGTCATGGCCGGGCTATCTCGCCGCGCACCGCCAGCGGCGCGAATACTTCGCCGCAATGGGGGCGACCTCGACCGATCACGGCCACCCCAGCGCAGCCACTGCCAATCTGTCCGATGCCGATGCGGCGACCCTGTTCGAGCGCGTGAAGCACCGGGGCGCCTCCGCCGCCGATGCCGAACTGTTTCGCGCGCAGATGCTCACCGAAATGGCGGCGATGAGCATGGACGATGGCCTGGTGATGCAGATCCACCCCGGCAGCTTCCGCAACCATAACCACCAGCTGTTCGCGCACTTCGGCCGCGACATGGGGGCGGATATCCCCACGCGCACCGACTATGTGCAGGCGCTCAAACCGCTGCTCGACCGGTTCGGGAACGAGGCGGGGCTGTCGATCATCCTCTTCACGCTCGATGAAAGCGCCTATGCGCGCGAACTGGCGCCGCTGGCGGGGCATTATCCGTGCCTCAAGCTCGGCCCGGCGTGGTGGTTCCACGACAGCCCTGAAGGCATGCGCCGCTTCCGCCAGATGACGACCGAGACCGCCGGCTTCTACAACACGGTCGGCTTCAACGACGATACCCGCGCCTTCCTGTCGATCCCCGCGCGGCACGACGTCGCCCGGCGGGTCGATTGCGGCTTTCTTGCGCAGCTTGTCGCCGACCACCGGATCGAGGACTGGGAAGCCGCCGAGGTCGCCCGTGACCTCGCCTATACTCTGGCGAAGCAGGCCTACCGCCTGTGAGGCTCGGGCCTGATACGCTGGCCCACCTGCCTGCCGATGTCGGTATATACTCTTACGACCGGGACGCGCAGAAGATCGGCATCGTTCATTTCGGGATCGGGGCGTTCCACCGTGCGCATCAGGCCTGGTATACCGATTGCGCGATGGCGGCGGGGGACCGCGACTGGGGCATATGCGGCGTTTCGCTCCGCTCGCCCGACGTCGCCCGGCAGCTCAATCCGCAAGACGGGCTCTATACGCTGACCGAACGGCGGGGCGATGCTGCGCAAACGCGCGTTATCGGGGCGGTTCGCGAAGTGCTCTACGCCCCCGATCAGGCCGGGGCGGTAGTTACCCGGCTTGCTGATCCGGCCTGCCATATCGCAAGCTTCACCGTCACCGAGAAGGGCTATGCGCGCAGCCCTGACGGCGGGCTCGACCTCATCGCGGGACGCAGCAGCTTCTATCCCTTGTTGGCGCAAGGACTGGCCGAGCGCCGCGCGCGCGGGCTGGGCGGCCTCACGCTCCTGCCCTGTGACAATCTGGCGGAAAACGGCAAGGTGTTGGCGCGGCTGATGGAGCAGTGGCTGGCGGCGGACATGCCCGACATGGTCGAGTGGTTCCGGCGCGAATGCCGTGTCCCGTCGACGATGATCGACCGCATCGTGCCGCGCAGCGGGCCGCAGGATCTGGCTGAGCTCGAGCAGCACCTCGGAATGAGCGATGCCGGAGCGGTCTTTACCGAGCGGTTCAGTCAATGGGTGATCGAGGACGACTTTGCNGGNCCNCGNCCGCANTGGGANNNCCACGGNGTGNANNTGGTCNATGANGTNGCCCCCTTCGAGACCGCCAAGCTGCGCATGCTCAATGGAGCGCATTCNCTGCTNGCCTATTGCGGNCTCGAGGCNGGCTATACNTATGTCCACNANGCCGNCGCCGATCCCCGCCTCGCCGCGCTTGCCGAGCGGCTGATGCGCGATGAAGCGNTCCCGACGATCNCNGCCGCNCCCGGTCAGGATCTNGCGGCCTATGCCGNCCANTTGATGCAGCGCTTTGNCGACCCNGCGCTNATGCACCGGCTCGACCAGATCGCNATGGATGGTTCGCAGAAGATCCCGCAGCGCTGGCTCGACACGGNNGCCGTCCTGACACGCCGCAGCCTGCCCTGCGACGCGATCGCTGCAGGTTTTGCGGCCTGGGTGCGTCACCTTGCCGATGGCCGCTGCGTCGATGATCCTCACGGTGAAGAACTGCATGCGATTGCCATTNNGGGAGGCGCACGCGGTATCGTCGACCGGTGCTTGGGGGCAGGAACCGGCATGACGGCGCTATGGTCCNGCTACCAGCATCTGGCACAGACCCTGTTATCAGCCGAACGNGAAGNTTGAGATTTCAATTCCGCTCANGCTTAAAAAAACCTTTCCGGATACTTACGGCTGCAAANCAGATATTATCCAAAACNNGTTTACCGCGATAAGTNTTCTGATATTGNGCAAGTACAGGCGATAGNTAATAAGNTAGTACTGATATANCTNTCTCTNANNTGCCGTATAGCGTCAANAATACCAGTCTATACTTCACAATATTGCCGTTTATCGCGATGGTTAAGTCATAACTTTTTCAATCAATATCTTGAGGTTGTTGTTTTACCGCATCTCAAAGGCAGGTTCGGAAGGGGTTCGGACATAACTTGCCCCCTAATCGGGCGTTGGAGGTCAAGGCCCGCCAATGCTNGTTTCTGTAATCGGCATATTGATACTGGNAGTNACAGTGCTCGATGCGCTGCTCACCGTGCTCGATGCGAACGGGCGCAGCCTGTTTTCGACGCGCGCCTACCGTTTGTTCTGGTGGATNGGCCGCCACTGCGCGAAACTGCTGCCCTATCCGGTCGCCCAGCGCGCGCTGAGCATGGCCGCACCACTGATGATCGCGTTGATGATCGTCCTGTGGGTCAGCGGTATCGTGACCGCCTTCGCGCTGATCTTCTTCGGNGGCCTGTCGGTTGGCGATTTCATCACCGGGGGCGGGTCGCAGCCGAGCCTCGCTGCTGCTTTCCGGCTCAGCTGGGTCACGCTTTCGACGATCGGTTTCGTCGAGATCAGCCCGTCGAACATGGCCTATTCGGTCGCAGTGGCGCTCGAGGCGCTGCTCGGCAGCGTGCTGCTCACTTTCTCGATCACCTACTTCCTCAGCGTGCACCGGCGGATACTCGATTACGACCGNGTGGTNGCCGATCTGCACCACCGAATGGACGGCCGCGACGATCCGCTGGAAATCGTCGCCGAGCGTTATGCCGCCGAGGATATCGACGGNCTCGAACGCTGGCTCGAGCGGTTGCATGACGGGCTGATCGGCATGCACCAGGGCCTGGCCCGGTATCCGATCGTCTATTTCTACCGGCCCCANGAGCGCGGNCGNAGCCTGCCGAAGACNCTGCAGGCGCTGGGCCGGATCGCTGACGGGCTCACCCACTGCCTGCCATCGCCGTCGCGGTCCGACACCAGCCCGGCCTTGCGCGCGCTGACCGCGGGAATGAGCGANCTGGTGGGCGATTTGCGCGAAGCCTATGTGCCGATGCCCGTNGGGCCGACACCGCAGCCGGTATCGCGTGCCGAATTCGAAACCACGATGCGCAGCGACACACTGCAGGGCGCGCCATCGGTCATGCGTTACCGCGAAATATGCCACGCGCTGGGTGACGTCGCCGACACGGACANTNGTNCCGGCGATGCCTATACNCGCTATCGCAACTGGTTCCTTGCCGATCGGCAGACCCGCGCGTTCGTCGCGGCGGTGAGCCACGATCTCGGCTATGACGAAGACCTGCGCCCNCGGCGATCGTCCTATCTGGCNGCNCTGCTCAACCGCGGGCCCAAGCAACGNCCCCAGGCGCTGCACGCNCGGCGNGCGCAGCCATGAGAATACCGATCAACTATTCGGCCATTCTGGGNCGGCTGCGGATGCGGGTCCACCGCGCTTTCTGGATCGCGCCCATGCTGGCGATTTTCGGGGCGATCGCCACNGCGGCATCGGTCGCGCGGCTGGACTTCACCACTTCCGCAAGCCTTGGCGGCGTGCTGACCACGGGCGGCCCGGTGGGNGCGCGCAATCTGGTCGAGATCGTGGCGACCACNTCGCTGACCGTGGTCACGATCGCCTTCTCGGTGACGATCGTGGCGCTGCAGGTNGCGGCAGCGCAATANTCCCCGCGAGTCCCGCGGCAATTNATNCGCGACCGCGCCACGCAGTTCGTGATGGCGGTGTTCATCTTNACCTTNGTCTACAGCCTCACGGTNCTCCGCTCGATCCACGAGAAGGAGGGGTTCGTNCCGCAATTCGCNGTGACGCTGGCNTTCCTCTTNGCGCTCGCGAGNGTNGTCGCCTTCGTTTATTTCATTCACCACATCGTCCACGCGGTCCGGATCGAGCAGGTGCTGCGGCAGGTCGANGAGCACACNGTCGCNTCGATTTCCGCCAATTACGAAGCGCTCACCGACGACGACCCCAAACCCNAACTGCCCGACATNCCGGCACANGCGGTGCCGGTCCTCGCGCCGGCTTCGGGCATCATCCAGCGGATAAATCCCCGGCTCCTGCTGCGCTATGCGCAGAAAGAGGACCTCGTTATCGAATACACCTACCTGCTCGGCGACCAGGCGGTGATGGATACCGCGCTGGCGTGGGTGTGGACGCGGGATCCCGACCGGGAGCAGNCCGATCCCNCGGGCGATTTGCGCAAGCGCGTNATCCGGTCGTTGCAACTCGGGCATGAGCGCAGCGTCCAGGCGGATGTCGCCTTCGGNCTGACCCAGCTGGTCGATATCGCNCTGCGCGCGGTTTCGAGNGCNATCAACGATCCCACCACTGCTCGTGCATCGATCCGCTCGGCGGAAATCGTGCTCGTCCAATTGTCCAAGCACCGGCTGGGCGACCGGNTGATCAAGGATGACGATGNGATCGTGCGGNTCGCNGTGCCGCGGCGGTCTTTCGGCGACTATCTCGACATGGTCGTCACCCCGCTCAGGAACACCTGCCCGGGCGACATGGCGGTCATGCTGCGCCTGTGCGAAATGCTCGAGGATGTCGGTCGCGCCGCCGCGCATCGCGCCGAGCAGCGCGAGCGGATCGCCGCGCAGACCGAACTGGTGAAACGGGCTGCCATACGCGCCGTCGAAGAACAGGCCGACCTCGACAAGATCTTCCGCGCCGCGCATTCGGTCGAAGTCGCGCTGGCGGGAAAGCCGCCGCAGCTGTCATGACCCTGCGCCCTTCCACCAAGGTCCGCGCGGCGACGTTCTTCCTCCTCGGCGGTGTGACCAGCACGCTGTTCTACTGGATCGTGGGACTGGCCGCTTTCCTGCTCGCGGTCATCTTCTCCGCCCGTTTCTACACCGAGGTCCTGTGGTTCGACGATATCGGCTATCTCGATGTCTATCTGACCATCGTGAAGACCAAGATCTGGATGGGGGTGGTGCCGTTCCTGTTCATGGCGGCAATGGTCGCGGGCAACATGCTGCTGGCGCACAAGCTTGCGCGAGCCGACCGGATCATTTCCGCAGACGAGCGGCGCGTGGACAGCTGGCGGCGCACGGCCGAACCCTATTTCCGGCCTATCGTGCTCACCATCGCGCTGATCTGCGGCTTGCTGCTCGCGCTGCAGACCTATCCGCACTGGCAGGACTACATCCTGTGGGCGAATGGCGAGCAGTGGGGGCGTAACGATCCGCAGTTCGGGCGCGATCTCAGCTACTTCATGTTCGAGCTCTCGCTGCATGTCGCGATCAATCACTGGCTTTTCGTCTGCGTGCTGGTGGTGCTGCTGCTGACCGCGCTGACCAGCTATGTGTTCGGCGGCATCCGGCCGCAGGCGCCCAATTCGATGCTGCCGTTCCAGGTCAATCTGCATTTGTCGGCACTCGTCTTCGCATTGATGGCGCTGCTGGGGTGGGGGATGCTGCTGCAATTGCACCTGCTCAGCTATTCCGAGCGCGGTGTGGTGACCGGGCTGGGGTTCACCGATTCCAATGCCAGCCTGCTCGCCTACAAATTCGTCGCCGCGGCAGTGGTTGCCGGCTTCGTGATGTTCCAGGTCAACATCCGCCGACCCGGCTACATCATCCCGACCGCTATCATCGTGTACCTGATCCTCGTCGGTCTCTCGATCGTGCGGTTCTATCCCAACCTGTTCCAGCTGATCATCGTCGAACCGCAGGAGCTCGAACGCGAGCGGCCCTATATCGAGGACCATCTCCAATTCACCCGCTACGGCTTCGCGCTCGACCAGGTCGAACGCCGCACCGCGTCGATTGCAGAAACGGGCGATCTGCAGGCGATTGCGGGCGACCGGCGCCTGCTGGAATCGCTCCGGCTGTGGGATCCGGCCACGCTGCTGATCAATTTCCGCGAATTGCAGGCGTTCCGGGCCTATTTCGATTTCACCGACATCGATGTCGATCGTTACCGCATCGACGGCGAATTGCAGCCGGTCATGATCGCGGCGCGCGAGGTCAATACCGAGAACCTGCCCGAGCATTCGCGGCGCTGGCAATCCGAACGGATGATCTACACGCATGGCTACGGTCTCGTGTCGGCATCGGCGGTCGAATCGACTCCGGCAGGCCTGCCGAAATTCCTCTCGGGCGACGCGCCAAGCGCCGGGATGGGGCCGCTGTTCGTACGCTATCCGCAGGTCTATTTCGGCGAAAATTCGCCCGAGTTCTCGATCGTGGGTACCAAGACGATCGAACTCGACCGGCCGCAGGAAGGGCGCAGCTTCGCCAAGCACGAGTACGCTGGCGGGCAAGGGGTTCCGATCGACGGGCTTGTTCCCCGGCTGCTGTTCGCGACCCGGTTCTGGGACCTGCGGCTGGCGTTGACGACGCTGCTGGGGGACGACAGCCGCATCCTGTTCCACCGCAATGTGCGCGACCGGGTCAAGCGCGTGGCGCCGTTCCTCGAAGTGGATTCCGACCCCTATCCGGTCGCCGCCGACGGACAGATCAAATGGGTCATCGACTGTTACACGACCAGCGACATGATGCCCTATTCCAAGCGGGTGAACCTGGGCGACCTGTCGCAGGTCTTTCAGGGCAAGCAGGAAGATTCCGGGATCATTCCGGCCGAGTTCATCCGGCTGCTGGAACGGCGCACGCAGCGCGCGAACTACGTGCGCGGCAGCGTCAAGGCGATCGTCGATGCCTATGATGGCAGTGTGACGCTGTACGTCACCGACCCGGACGACAAGCTGCTTCAGGCCTGGCGCCGCGCCTTTCCCGACGCCTTCACACCGGTCGAAGAAGCCAGCGCGGAGATCAGGGCGCATTTCCGCTATCCGCAGGACCAGTTCCAGATTCAGTCGGTGATCTGGGCGGATTATCACATGCGCGCGCCCGACGCCTATTATGCGCGCGAGGGTGCCTGGCAGATCCCGCAGGACGCCAATTTCATCTCGCTGCGCCGCGAACGCGCGCGGCCCGGCCACGAACAGCGCAATGCCGACCTGCGGCCCTATTGGCTGAAGACCCGCTTTCCCGGCGAGGAAGACGCCGAATTCGCGATCGTCCAGCCGTTCAGTCCCGAAAGCCGCAACGTCCTGTCGGGCTATCTGGTCGGGGGCAGCGACGGCGACCGGCTGGGGCGGCTGACCTCCTACGAATTCGCTCCGGACACGACGGTTGTCGGGCCCTCGCAGGCGCAGGCGCGGATCGATCAGGATCCGCGGATCTCGGCATGGATGACGC